>SXGQ01890965.1_pt1 | contig 22654 bp, 19 predicted proteins | sample 3178371 | NCBI WGS metagenome assembly SXGQ01 (sample SAMN11356859, study PRJNA531348) | freshwater metagenome | isolation source: freshwater sample F1-20 | place: China: Fuxian Lake, Yuxi | collected 2017-12-25 | reverse complement strand
GACCACCGCGAGCACCCACGCAAGCGTCGCCTGAGGCTCGCGGCGTTCGACAAGGACGAAGCCAAGCACGATGACGAGCTGCAGCCCGAGCAGGATGGCTGACGTGATGAGGGGGTCCACGGGGCGCACCGTAGCGCGGCTCGGCGCGCCGCGCGAGTGGCGGCGCCTCGGCGCCTTTCATCGGCTGGCGTCGGGAAGGTGACACGCGGCGGTTGACTGGAATAGGCTCCCGGCCCCGGGCCTTGAGGCTCGGCCGTCCGGAGAGGCCCTTGATGCGTCTGACCGCCGTCACCCCCGTCGCCATCGTCCTTGTCACGTCGAGCGCCGCCACGGCCCGTGCCGAGTGGGGCGAGACCATGAATCGCGCCCTCGCGGCGTACAAATCCAAGGACTTCAAGACGGCCGAGCAGCTCGCTCTCGCGGCCTTCGAGGAGGCCGAGGGCTTCGCGCCCGACGACGCGCGCCTCATCCAGACCCATGTCCTGCTCGCGGATGTGTACCGTGAGACGCGCCAGTGGGCGGCCGCCGCAGAACAGCTGAGGGTCGCCCTCGACAGACACAAGGGCCGCGGGAGCCAGGAGAGCCAGGAAGCGAGCAACCTGCACAACAAGCTCGGGATCGTCTGCACCCAGATGAAGGACTACGACTGCGCGATGCCCGCGTTTGAGGCGGCGCTCGCCATCAAGCGTCAGAAATACAAGGAGAACTCGGCCAGCATCGCGTCGGTCATCACGAACCTCGCCGAGCTCTGCCGCCGCAAGGGAGACCTTGCGCGCGCCGAGTCGCTGCACCTCGAGGCGATCACGGACAAGGAGCGCGAGCTCGGGCCGACCCATGCGTCGCTGGTCATCTCGCTGAACGATCTCGCGCTTGTCCTGCGCGATCTCAAACGCTTCGATGACGCCGTGCCGCCGCTCGAGCGGGCCCTCGGCCTCGCGCGCCAGAACGCGGCGCCCGGCGCGCGCGCGGACCTCGGGACGACGCTCCACAACCTTGCGGACGTCCAATCCTCACGGGCGAAGCAGGTCGACGCCCTGAAGCTCTTCGAGGAGGCGCTCACCATTCGTCGGGCCGAGCTCTCGAGCCACCACCCTCAGCTCTCGGATACACTCAACGCTTACGGCAACCTGCTCGTGGTCGCGGGCCGTGGCGACGAGGGGCTCGCGATGCTCGACGAGGCCATTGCCATCCGCCGCGAGGAGTTCGGGAAATCGGACTCGCGCACCCTGACCGTGATGAACAACAAGGTCATCGCGCTCGTGCGACTCGGGAGAGCCCCCGAAGCCGAGGCGTTGAAGGCGGAGATCGCCACGTTGAAGGCCAAGCCCTGACCCGAAGGGACGCATGCACGCAGCCCACTTCATCGCCCTCGAGCTCCCCGAGGCCGTCCGAGACCAGCTCATGGAGGTCGCGGGCGGTGTCCCCGGTGCCTACTGGGAGGAGGAGGAGCAGCTGCACCTGACGCTGCGCTACCTTGGGGAGATCGACGGGGCCACACGGACGGCCCTCTTCCATCAGCTCGAGCGCCTGCATCACACGGCGTTCGAGCTGGCGTTGAACGGGTTCGGGTTCTTCCCCCCGCGCGGCGAGCCGGATTCGTTGTGGATTGGCGTGGATCGCAGCGCGCCGCTCGAGGCCCTGCGGGCGCGCGTCGACTCGGCCGCGACCCGCCTAGGGGTCCCGACCGACCGTCGCCGCTGGATCCCGCACGTGACCCTCGCGCGGCTCGAGGGCGCCCCCGAGTCGCGCCTCGTCCGATTTGCTCAAGAGCACGCGCTGTTCCGCACGGCCCCCTTCACACCGACGCGTATGACGGCGTTCTCGAGTCACCGCCGCGAGTGGGGGTTCGAGTACCGTCGCGAGGCCATCTTTCCGCTGCCAGAGCGTTGAGCCCCCTCAGGGCGCGGGCGGACCGACCAGGGGCGCGGCGGTGCTGATGACGCGGCGCGTGGCCTGTTCCCAACGGGCCCCGTCGAGCAGCGCGCAGTCGCACCCCCACGATGCGGGCGCCTTGGCGCAGATGGCGCGGGCGATCTCGCGATGGCCCTCGGTGTTCGGATGGATCGCGTCGAAGCTATGGAAACGCTTGGGCATGAACCACGTGGGCAGGGTCGAGGCCTGTGCGAGCAGCTCGGTCCGTCTCGCCTCGGCGGTGGCTGGGTCGAGTCCCTTCAGTTGTGCCTTGAGCCAGCTCGAGCGCTTCGCGTCCCGGGCGAGGCGCACCGCGTCCCGAGTGGCCGCGCCGCGATCCCGCAGGGTGCTGTCCCACAGGTCGACCGCCACGTCGGCCCGCTCGGCTGGCGTGAAGGCGGTCGCGTCCCCGGCGTGCTTGCCGAGCGCCGCCACGCGGTCGAGTCGACCGAGAAAGTGGTCGACGACCCGCTGCGTGTGCCGGAAGTAGGCCAGCCCGTCGATGCCCATCCAGCGGCGGTCGGTCTCGACGCCCCACGGATTCGGCGAAAGTCCCATGACCTTGAGCCCGACAGCATGGGCGCGGGCAAAGGTCTTCGTGACCTCGACGTTCGTCGACTCCGGGTTTCCGATACTGTTGAGACCCGCCATGAAGACCAGCCAGACCTCCTGACCGCGGGCGAGGCGATCGGCGACCTTCAGGCGGCGGTTCTTCACGACCTCGTCATCGAAGCGCGCGCGCAAGGCTTGCGCCGTCAGCTTGGCCTTGCCGCGGTTTTCGATCTCGAGGTTGCGGCATACCCCGCCGAGCCAGTCGGAGAAGGCGCCATTGGGCCACGCGCTGACCGAGCCGCCGATGACGATCGCCTTGACCGGCCGCGACGGGTCATCGGCGAAGCGCCAGGTCCCGGGCTCGGACCGGGCCGGGACCACCAGGGCGAGGGTTGCGAGGGCTGCGAGGGCGAGGCGGTGGACGAATGTCATCGGGCGAGGCTCCGCTCAGTGCGACGACGCGGTCTCGGGCGCAGTGGCGCGCGAGTGCGCGGCGGGGAGCCGCTGATAGCCTGCCCGGAACAGGACGTCGAGGGTCCCGTCATCACCGACCCGCTCGACAACACCCATGCCGTAGCGTGTGTGGAGGATGATGTCGCCAGCCTCGTAGGTCGCCAGCTCCCGCCAGGGCCGCCCATCCCGGGACTGCAGGCCGTCGGTGAGCGCCTGCCAGCGCATGGTCAGCGAGGACCGCGCGTCAAGGCTACGCGCCGACGCGAGTTCGGCTGTCGCGGGCGAGCCCACTCGACCACCCGCCGTGCCGTCGAGGGCGCCGGTCACGCTGCGTGCCCCCGGGGCCTCGCGGCGGGTCGACGCGGGCATCTTCGTGGGCGGGCGGCTCCCGGTGCTGCCCTTGCGACTTGTGCTGCTCCCGCCGCTGTCGACGTCCACGACACGTCGGGCCACCCGCGGGCGCGGGCCTGTATCGGGGGCATCCTCGGAGAGACGACGGGCGGCACCGCAGACCGGGCACGCGCTGCCTCCACGGCCATCCGTGACGAACCGCACGGTGCTGCGGCAGCTGGGACAGGCGCCGGTCTCAGAGGTTGCGGCCATCGGGGTGCTCCTCGCGGTTGAATGAGGCGCACCGACGCAAACGCGCCGCGACCCCCTGGCTGCGGACGATAATCGGTCCGGCTCGTTGTCTCAAGGTGTCGCGCGCGATTCGGCCCAATGACGGCCCAATGACGGCCCAATGACGGCCCACCGAGGACCACGAGCCCCGCTCAGCGGAGGAGCGGTGCGGCCCACGCGAGCCAGGTCCGCGTGTGTTGACGCCAGGTTCGCCACCCGTGCGAGCCGTCGTCGACGGCCGTCTCCAGCTGGAAGGCGTGTCGGGTCAGCTGAGCGATGGCGTGGCGGTTCCAGCGCACAAAGCGGTCATCATCGTGCTCGCCGTAATGCAGCCACACGGGCGGGGCCCGTGCGGCGAGGCCTGGCATGGCATAGAGTGCGGCCGGGGCCGTGGCCGCCCAGTGGTTCGGGTCCGCCGGGCGGCCCCAGACGCTGAAATAGACGGGGCGATGCGTGGGTGGGACGTCGAAGAGCGCACCGCCGAGCGTGACGACGCCCTTGTAGCGCGACGGGTTGCGCAGCGCGTCGGACATTGCGCCGTGCCCCCCCATCGAGACGCCGGCGATGACGACGCGTCGCCGGTCCAACCCGTGACGATCGGTCGCGACCGCGAGGGTCTCCGCGATGAGATCTCCGAAGGCCGTCCCGCGCTTGCCGCCGAGGTGGTTGGTCCAGTAGCCATTTTGGCCGTTCGGGGCGACCACGGCGACGGGCGGCAGGCGCCCTTCGCGGATTGCGGCGTCGAGTTCGCCTGCGAGCTGCCCGCCGCGGAAGGAGAACCAGTCGCGCCCGGACCCGCCGAGCCCGTGAAGGGCCACGATGACCGGCAGTCTGGGCGGAGGGCCGACGAACCCCGGGACCTCGGGCGGGAGATAGAGCTTGTACTTCGAGAGCCGGCCAAGCGCCGCGCTGTCAAAGTCGTGCGTGACGACATTGCCCGGCCAGTGCCAGCCCTGGGCCTCGGCCTCGAGGGCCTCTTCGGGGTCCTCCGCCTCGACGGCCTGCTCGGTCCCGGCCTTGGCGAGATTGGCCGGTTCGTCTGCGTGCGCGCGCGACGTCGCGACGAGGACCGCGAGCGCCCAGACCAGCCCGAACCCACGGCGAGCGCGTCTCATCCGCGCGCAGCCTCGGTGAGTTCGATCATCCGCTCGAGCGCGCGCCGTGCGTCGTCGCGAATGCCCATCTGCGAGGCGGGGTCGAGGCGCTCGCGCCAACCTGTCTCCTCGTCCACGGCGTCGCCCGCGAGGACCTCGTTGACAGGCGGGGCCTCCCCCTTTGCGAGCAGATCGAGCATCCCGACGAGGTGTGGCGGGTCGTTGCGGCTCATCGTGGCACAGCCGCATCCCATGGTGCCGAAGGCCGGATCCGGGATGTCGGCGAGGTGGACGACCTCGACCCCGCGGGCGGCCGCCTGCTCGCGCGCGTTGCGAACGAAGTGGCCCTCGGTCCCGATGGCGAGCTTCGAACCGGGGGGCGCGTCCATCACGACCTCCCACAGGTAGTTCGTCGACCCGTGGCCGTCAGCGGCCTCCACGACCTCCCACGGGCTCTCGGGGTGGACGTGGACGCTGTAGCCCCGGGCCTTCCACCAGGCGACCTGAGCGGGCGAGAAGATGGTGTGCACGCCGCAGAACGAGCCCCAGAGGATCATCTCGGCGGCGTCGAGGCGGGCGAGGTCGGCGGGGGCCAGTTCGGCGGTCTTCTGGCGCGCCCCGTCCCAGCCGCCGGGCCAGGCGAACATCGCGTCGGGCGACATCCCGACGGACCGACCCGAATTCTCGCCGAGGTGCCGGTCGGGGATGAAGAGGATCTTCTTCTTCTGCGCGCGCGCCCAGCGCAGGATCACCTTCGCGTTCGAGGAGGTGCAGACCGCCCCGCCGGTCTGCCCGGCGAGCGCCTTCACGCGGCCCGAGGTGTTCATGTACACGATGGCGAGCAGATCGTCCCCGTAGCGGGCGCGCAGGTCCTTGAAGACAGGCGCCACCATGGCCTCCTGGGCCAGGTGTTCCATCGTGCAGCCCGACTTCGGATTCGTAATCCACACACGCTGGTGATCATGCTTCAGCAGGGCGATGGTCTCGGCCATGAAGTTGACGGCTGACTCGACAAAGTGTGTCTTGTGCGGATTTCGTGCCGCCTGAAGGGCGAGCTGGTAGGAGTCCGCGATGAAGCCGCCGTAGCGCTCGACCAGCTTGACGATTTCGCCCCCCATGTAGAAGTGCGCGAGCAGCATCACGCTGTCACCGAGCTTCGCGAGCGCGGGCGTGATGAAGCCGTCCATCCACGGCAAGACCGTCTCGGGGCGGCGGTCGGGCAACGCGAGGTACGCCTCGGCGTAAGGCTTGAAGGCATCCTGATACCAGTCGAGCGGCAGGTCCGTCTGGCAAATCGGAAGCCCGGGCGTCAGCCTGATTCCGCTCGAGCGGATGGAACGGTCGACGGTCGTCACGCGGACCGCTGAACTCTCGCTGACCTGGGGTTGGGCTGACATCGGGCGTCCCTCCTCGCGTCGCGGCTGCACGCCACGCGGGGACACAGAATCACGGCATCCCCGGGCCTGCAAGACATCGGGCGAGCGGTCTGGTAACGTCGCCGCCGCACGTTCGGCCCGGGAGGCGCAGATGTCGATTGGCGTTCAGATCATCACGGGATTCCTCGGGTCCGGCAAGACCACGCTCGTCCGTCACCTCGTCGAAGGCCCGGGAGCTGGGCGCGTCGGCGTGGTCGTCGGCGAATACGCCGAGGACGGTTTCGACGGCCCGATGATCCAGGCCTCTGGTGCGACGGTCCGTCAGATCACCTCGACCGGGCGCGGTCTCGCGGCGCGCAGCTACCTGCCGCCGACTCGCAGCTTCGCCGAGGAGGGCCGCTTTGACCGCATCATCGTCGAGACCTCGGGCGTGACCGAGATCGCCCACGTCAGCCAGGAGCTCGCGGCCGACCCGATCCTCGCGAAGGAGGCCATCTTCGGCCCGACGATCGTCGTCATCGACGCCAGCTCGTTTGCGTCACACGATACGTATTTCCCGCACCAGTTCTGGTCGCAGATCGACGTCGCCGACATCGTCGCGATCAACAAGACGGACAAGGTCGGCTCGGAGGTGCTCGAAGCCATCCGCAAGCGCGTGACCGCCCGCAACCCGGAGGCGAACGTCCAGATGGCGTTCATGGGGCAGCTGAACCGGGTCATCGCGTCTGCACACCCGTACGCGGGCTTCACGCCGCGCGCGTTGCGGGCCGCCTGGGAAGGGGTCCTGCCCGCCGAGTTCGAGTCCTTCGTCTTCCGCTCGAACCGCGTCTGCTACGATCGCGTGGCCTTCGGCCACAAGCTGCTGAACCTGCCGGGCGGCAAGGTGGCGCGGTTCAAGGGGGTCCTGCGGTGCTGGGACCGGTCGTACTGCATCAACGGCATGCCGGGGCAGCTCGACTGGGACAACACCCCCGTCGACGGGGACACCCGCATCGCCTTCATCGGCCTCGGCATCGAGGCCCGCATCCCCGAGATCAGCGAGACCCTCGAGGGCGAGCTCGTGCGACAGCGCGAGGCCATGCGACGTGGCGACCTCTGACGCCGCACCGCGCCCCAACATCGGCGCTCGCCCCAGAACCGCCACGCACCTTTGCCGATTCCGTCACAGAGGTGTCGCCCTAACAGCCCTCGAGCCGTGAGACTCACCCGCCGTCGTTCCGACGGAGGGCGTCATGTTCGAGCGGCTCGGTGACCGGAATCTTTGGGCGATCTACCTATCCACCCTCGTCCTCGGGACCGCCTGCGGCCTTGCGATCGCGAGCGTTGGCGTCTATCTGACCGGCCTCGGCTTCTCGAAGCGCGAAATCGGCTGGCTCGCCACCGCCTTCGCGGTCGGCGTCATCGGCGGGGCGCCGCTCGCGGGAATCGGCGTCCGCCGCCTCGGCGGCAAGACCGTCCTCGCGACATCCATGGCGCTCTACGCGGTGGCGATCGGCGCGTTCTCGCTGCTTCCGCCCGACGGATTCCTGTTCGGCTGCGCCCGTTTTCTCGACGGTGCCGCTTCGGCCGGGATCTGGGTGAGCGGTGAGGTCCTGCTGCTCGCGCGCACGCGGCGCGAGGTCAAGGGCCTCGGCATGAGCCTCTACAGTCTGGCTGTCGGGCTCGGATACGCGCTAGGGCCACTCCTGTCAGAGGGGCTCCTTCACTGGATTCCGCTTGCGGGCACCTACCTCGTCGCGGCCTGGATCGCAGCCGCCGCCGCCATGGTGGTCGCCCTCGCCCTGCGCGGCGACCGCGACACAGCCGACGCAGACTCCCCCCATGACGACGGGGCCCCGAGCGTCCCCACCCCATGGCGAACCCTCCTGCGCAAGACGCGCACGTCGTGCTTCGCGTCCTTTGCATACGGCTACTTTCAAATCTCCGTGGTGCTCTTCATCCCGATCTGGCTTGCGGACGAGCGGGCCGTCGCCCCGGAGGACACCGTTCAGGTGACGGCCTGGTTCGCGGCCGGAATGCTCGCCTTCACGAGCGTCCTCGCGCGCCTCGGCGACCGCGTCGGCCACCTGCGTGTCATCCAGACCCTCGCCCTCATCGGCGCGCTCGCCGTATGCGCCCTGCCCTTCACCGGTCCATTCCGGGCCGTCTGCGGGCTCGTCTTCGTCGCTGGCGCGACCTTCGCGACCACCGCGCCCCTGGCACTCGCAGCCCTCGGCCTCATGGTCGCACCGGCCGATCACGCGCGCGCCAACGCGGCCTACAACGGCTTCCTGGCGCTCGGCATGCTGCTCGGCCCTCCTGTCTCGAGCGCCATCTTCGAGGCCTTCGGTGGCAACGCGATGTTCGCCCACCTCGCCCTGCTCTGGCTCGCACTGGCAGCATTCACGGCGATGCATCGGCGTGACCTGCCGATCCCCGACCGCCGCTCCGGGACGGGTTCGCGAAGCGTCGCCGCGGCGGTCTGAGGCGTTGCGACACCGCCACCGGAAGGCTTCGACCTTGTTTCAAATCCGTGGGCTGCCTGCCTCCCGACGCAGGCCAACTCCGCGCCGTGCAGGTCCCCTCGCGGCGCCCTCGGACTGAGGATGGGCGCACCCCGAACATCCTGAATCGCATGACATCCACGCCGACCCGCACGCCTTCAACCATGTCCCCATCCGGAGAGACCATGAGTCGCGACAAGCTTGGCCACTCGCTCGAAGTCCTCATCCGCCCCGGCCGTACCCACTCGGCAGCCCGGCTGCGAGCCCTCGTCGACGAGCTCCGTGCCTGCGCCGCGGCCAGCTTCGAGGCCGAGGCCCCGAACTACCAGGCGCTGTCGGGCCGGAAGGAAGACCTCGAGCGGGCCGTCATCGGCATCGCCCGCCGCCCCGACGGCGATCTGGCCGCCTTCTCGACCTGCGTCCTGTTGCCGGTCGAGGGGATCGGAGACGTCTTCCACCTCGGCCTGACCTGCGTGCGACCCGAAGATCGGTCGGCGGGCCTCACCCACCGCCTCCTCGCGCGCACCTGCCTCACCTACGTGCTGCAGGCGAAGCCGCTCGGGCGGGTCTGGGTCTCGAACGTCGCCTGCGTGCTGTCGAGCCTCGGCAACGTCGCGCTGCACTTCGACGACGTTCACCCGTCCCCGTTTCGCGCGAAGGCCCCGAGCCCCGAGCATGTCCGGATCGCCGAGGCCATCTCGACCCACTTCCGCGAGCCGGTCGCCATCGACGCGGCCGCCGAGTTCGACCCGGCGACCTTTGTGATGCGCGGCTCGGTCCCCGGCACGGTGTTCGAGAAACGCGAGGCTGACCAGCGCTATCACCACCGAAATACGCACCTGAATACGTGGTACAGCGACCGCATGGACTTCACGCGGGGCGACGAAGTGGTGCAAGTCGGGACGATGAGCGCCATCGGCGCGCTGCGCCACCTCGTGAAGCGGACGCTCGGTCTCAAGCCGCGATTCGTCCCGTCCACCCCGGCCCCGGCCCGCATCGAAGCCGCGGCCCGGGTCCGCGGGACCTGAGGTCCCATGCGCAACCTGATCTCGGCGTGGCGTTTCGTCCAGGCGCTGCGGGGCTCGGGCGGACCTGCCCCTGTCCCCTGGGACGGACCTGCGGACCTTTGCGGTGTCATGGTGAAACCGCGGGCCGCCAGTCGCGGCGTCATCCTCGCGATCCACGGCATGTCGCCGCGCGCCGAGACCGATGTCCGCTGGACGAAGGCCCTCTCGGCGCTCGCGGCCGCCGGGTTCACCGTGGTGTCGCCACGCTTCCGCAGCATCGCGGCGCTGCGGATCGGACCCGAGCAGATCGACGAAATCGCGCTCGCGGCTCGGGAAATCGACCGAAGCGTCGCGGGCGGGGACGGCGTCAGCCTCTTCGCCGTGAGCCTGTCGGCAGGCCTCGCGGTGGCCGCTGCCGCGAGGCCCGAGGCGAGGCGGGCGGTGCGCGCGGTGTGTGCCATCGGCGGCTGGGCGCGCCTGCGTTCCTTGTTGCCCTCGGTGCTGGGAGATGGTCTCCCCGATCCGTATGCCCGCTTCGTCATTCTCGAAAACTTCATCGAGGCCGGGCTCGGGGTTCCGCTGCCGCTCGTCCGGGAGATCCTCCGGGTCGCGACCATCGCGAACTTCCACGCGCAGCCCTTCGACCTTGAGACAGCCCTCACACCAGCCATCGAGGCGAGTCACCTCGAACCGACCTTGCGTGACGAGGTGAGGGCCCTCGTGCTCGGGCGCGGGAACGCAGAGGCCTTCGCCCGGAACCTGAACCTCAACGAACCAGACCTCTTCCCCGCGATCGAACCGATCGGACAGCTCGACGGCCTCGAAGCCGCCGTGACGCTCGTCCACGGCGACTCGGACCCGGTGATACCGGCGGAGCAGTCTCGCAGCCTCGCGGGGCGCCTGCAAGATCAGCCTGGCCGCGTCCGGCTGTGCGTCACCCCGCTGCTTGGGCATGGCGACACGCGGCTGCCACTCAGCGCGCTCTTCACGCACGGTCCGCCACTCCTCGCTGCGTTCGGAGGCTACTTCCGGGGGGCCGCCACGCCGTGATGGTCCATCAGACCCACCCCGGCGTGCGTGGCTGGTGAAATTTCTTGCGTCGCTTCGGTGGCTTCTCCATCGTGTCGCGGATGTGACGGCCGCCTCACGCGCCGCACACGGAACGAGACACCCCCTCAAGGACAGCCGCCCCATGTCGCGCATCATCGCCCGCATCCTCACTTCGCTCGCCCTGACCTCCACCTTCGCGTTCGCGGCCTGCGACGACGACAGCTCGACGGCGACCCCGTCCCCCGACGTCACGGCGACGACCGACACCGCCGCGCCCGCTGACGACGTGGCTGGTGGCGCTTGCACGAACGCGGCCGACCTCGCGATCATCCAGAACGCCAGCTACGATCCCGTCGCGAAGGCGACCGCCTGCGGCCTCGACAACGTCAACCTGGCCCTCGGCGGCGACATCGACGGCTTCACGACCGCCGCCGAGACCTGCATGAAGGACGACTCCTACAAGGATGACGCCAAGTTCGCGTTCGTCCTCTCGGACGACTGCGGCGGCTGCTACGTCGGCTCGGTGCGCTGCACGGCCGTGAACTGCCTCGCCTCCTGCGCGGTCGACGCCGCGAGCGACGCATGCGTCACCTGCCGCGCGGACAACGGCTGCGTGAGCGGCTTCTACACCTGCAGCGGCCTGCCCGCCCCGGCCCCGGCCGAGTAAGGCGCGGTCGCCACAGGCGAATGAGGGCGGGTTCCGGTGGAGCCCGCCCTTTTTTGCGTGTACCGTCGCGATCGCCCCCCTGCCCCACCGGAGGTCCGTCCCATGCGCCTGCGTCTCCCGCTCGTCACCGTCGCCGCGCTCCTGCCCGGCGGCTCGGCCCTCGCCGCCGGCTACGACACGCCGATCCTGTACTCGGCCCAGCACATGGGCATGGGCGGGACCGCCATCGGCTACGTCGACGACCCGTCCGCGATGTTCCACAACCCCGCTGGGCTCGCGCGCTCGATGGGCCTCTCGCTGATGGTCAACGCGACCCTCATCTCCGGCTCCATTCAGAGCCGCCCCGACAACACGCTCGACGAGCAGACCTCGGATCCGATCTTCGCGGTGGCCCCGCTGCTCGGCGCGAGCTGGCGCATCAACGAGCGGGTCGCGGTCGGCCTCGCCTTCTACCCGGTGGCGTCCGCGGGTGCGGATTACACCTACGAAAAGCCGGGCGCGCCGGGTGAAATCTTCAACAGCACGACGGTCCGCTTCCTCGAGCTGTCCCCGACCGTGGCCTTCAACCTGCCTGGCCACGTGACGCTCGGCGCCAGCTGGCGCATCATCTCGGCGAGCCTCGACCGCAAGCTCACGAACTCGCTGCTGAACTTCGACGCCAACCTGTCTGGCACGAACCTCGGCGGCTTCCGAGTCGGGGCGCAGTGGGCCCCCATCCCGGAGCTGTCGCTCGGGGTGGTCTTCCGCAACAAGACCACGACGACCATGTCGGACGACGCGGGCCTCGTCCTCATCACACCCGAACGCTACGTCGAGACCGATTTCACCCTGCCCTCGAAGCTCGGCTTCGGGACCCGCGTGGACCTCGACCCCCTCGCGCTCGCCCTCGACGTCGAGTACGCCTTTCAGAGCCAGAACCGCGGCGCGGTCTTCGTGACCGAGCCCGCGCTCGCCCTCGCGGTGAACAACATCTTCGCGTGGCAGGACGGAGTCACGGTCCGGGCGGGCGCCGAGTTCGACCTCGACGAGCGCCTCTTCTTCCGCGGCGGCTACATCTGGGACTCGCAGGTCTCCCAGGAGAAGTACCCAAGCGCCTTCGGGACCCCGCCCGCGCCGACCCAGACCTTCACGGCCGGCTTCGGCCTGAAGGGCGGCGATGACTGGAAGTTCAACGTCGCGGTCGCGCATCGCCGCGGCGCGACGACGGTCGATGAGGTCGGCCCGCCGGGCGAGTGCGTCGCGTGCAGCTTCGCGGGCGACTACAAGCTCACGATGACCGGCGTCTACGTCGACTTCATGTGGTCCTTCGACGTCGGCCACAAGCCAGGTGTCGAGCCCGTGTCCGCAGCGCCCGCGCCCACAGCGCCCGCGCCCACCGAGGAGCCCGCGCCTGCCGAGTCGGCCCCGGCTGAACAGCCTGCGCCAACCGAGCCGGCCCCGGCTGAACAGCCCGCGCCAGCCGAGCAGCTCTGGCCCACGACGCCCTGACGGGGCTCAGAAGCCGCGGTGGCGCCGCAGACGCGGCCCGATCTCGGTGATGGCGAGGTAGACCGCGAGGCCGCCGATCGCCATCCAGGTCTCGTGCGCGTAGAGGCGACGCTTGTGGACCAACTCGAAGGGGAGCGTCGCGGCCGCCCCGAAGAGCGGCCCGCTCGTGTGCTCGGGGGCGAGGACGAAGAAGACGATGGCGCTCGCGTAGACAATCTCGACGACGAAGTTGAGGATGATGAGCCAGTGGAGCCCGTAGAGGAGCCACTTGCCGACGCGCGAGGGCGTCCGTTCGTGTTCGGCTTGCATGCGTGTCCTGGGTTCGGTGAGGCGGCGGGGCGCGCTCGCGAAGGCGGTCGGCCCGAGCCTTGACTTGACCCTCGTCTGGCGCGGTCGTCAAGTCGGCGAGCCGGCCTCCCGGGCGCCTGTCCGGCCTTCACCGGAACAGGGCGGGAATCGCGCGACGCGGGTTGCCGTTGACTTTCCGGAATCCGTCGCCATTGTTCCGCCTCCGTGTGCCGAGACCTTTGCGGGCCGGCGCGGACCCGGTCGCCATCCGACAAGGAGCCTGCGGTGATCAGCTTGAAGACGCGCGCGCTCGCCCGCCTGCTGACGGCCTTGCCCGTCCTCGTGTCGCTGCCTTCCACGGTCGGCCTCGCCCGGGCCGAGGACGCCGCGGCCGCGACGGACCCGAGCGACTGGGAAGAGCTGTTCAAGCTCGGCAGCGACTACTTCAGCGGTCGCATGTACGATAAGGCGGTCGAGAGCCTTGAGGCCTGCGTCCGAGCCAAGCCCGACTACAAGGAGGCCTGGTACAACCTCGGCATCGCCTACGGCAAGCTGTCGCGCTACCGAAAGGAGATCGAGGCCTACCAGAAGGCCGTCACCCTCGACGCCCGATACGAGAAGGCCCTCTACAACCTCGCGATCGCCTACGAGGACGCGGATCTCCTCGAGGACGCCCTCGGGACCTACGAGCGGCTCGCGCAGGTCGCCCCCGACTCGGTCGATGCCCTCGTCAACCAGGGCATCCTGCTCGCACGCCTCGGCCAGCTGCAAAAGGCGGTCGACGCGTACACGCGAGCCCTCGCGATCGACGAAGGGGTCGCGGACGCGTGGTACAACCTCGGCATCGCCTGGGGTCGCATCGCGGAGCGCGAGACGGACAAGGCCGCTCGGGAGGCCCGCCTCGGCGAGGAGCGCGCGGCCTACGAGCGGGCGCTGAAGATCGCGCCCGACAACTACAAGGCCTGGTACAACCTCGCGGTCAGCCACAACAAGCGTGGCGACACGGCGAGCGAGGTCAAGGCTTACGAGCAGGCCCTCGCGATCCGGCCGCGCTACCCGCAGGCCTTGTTCAACCTCGCCTACGCATTCGAGGATCTCGGGCAGGGGGCCCGCGCGAGCGAGATGTGGGGACGCTACCTTGAGGTCGCGGCCGAGCTGCCGTCGGAACAGGACTACCTCGTCATCGCGCGCCAGAACCTGCAGCGCCTCAAGCCCTGACGTGAGCTTCGGGGCGAGGCGCGGGGCGTGCCGAGACCCCGGCCACGCTGCGAGCCATGCATCGGGGCTTCGCAGGCTGCATCGCCGATCCGGCGGGTTGACACGGGCGACCCTCCGCCGTGACGATGCGGCATGCCCGACGCAACGCCCGACAACGCGCATCACCCCGTCGTCCCGCCCGCCCTGCCAGCGCACAACCCGCATCCGCAGAACACCTTCGAGGGGTTGCGTGACGCCGTCCGAGCCGGCCTCCACATGGCCCACTCGGTGCAGGCGCGCGCGATGCAGGCCGAGTTCGAGCAGGCCGTGATCGTACAGTCCGTGCTGCACGTCCTGATGTCCAAGGGCCTCGTCACCCGCGAGGAGCTCGACGCGGTCCATCCGCAGATGCAGCATGCGCTCGGGGAGCTCAGGACCGCACAGATGGGGCTCGGCCCGCGGATGACCCAGCCGCTCGAGGGCTATCCGGAGCCGACCGGGCTCGACTGCGAAGCTCACCACGCGGAGTGCGAGGCGGCCTGCTGCACCTCCTTCAGCGTCGTGCTGACCCCCGAGGAGGCTGCCTCGGGCAAGTACATGTGGGACGTCGCGTTTCCCTATCGCCTGCTGACGAACGAGGCTGGCACCTGCGTCTATTTCGACGCCGACCGCCGGCGTTGCACGATCTGGGCCGACCGTCCCATCGTCTGTCGCGCCTACGACTGCCGGAGTGACGAGCGCATCTGGTCGAACCACGCGACGCGCACCCTCAGCACGACCGCCATGGAGGCCAAGGCCCGCGCCGCGGCCGCCCGACAGGCCGCGGCCCGCTGACGTCACGGCCACTTTCCGGTTTTGCGGGTGTCACAGGCGATCCGCGCCACCCTCTTCCCCTCGGCAGGGAGCGCATTGCGCACCACCGGCCATTGCGGCATATTTGGTCGGTGTCCCGGTGCGGCGTCTCGACCACCGTGACCGAGGGGTGCCATGTCAGGCGACGACGTGGATGACCGGCCAGCGCTCATGGCGAGTCCGGTCGACGACAGCAGTGACCGGTGGTGGTCGTGGGAACGCGCGGAGGGTTGGTTTCCGGGTGACACCTCGCAGGAGGTGGGCACGCCCGCGAAGGCGGAGGTCGCGGCCCTCGCGGGCTGGCTGTCGCTGCCCTCGACGCAGGACCACGCGGCGCTTGCGGCGTTTGACCTTCCGGACGGCCTCGCATTCGCGGGGCATCTCGCGGTCCGGCCAAAGCACGCGCCCTCCAGCGAGCCCGAGCGGCCTGGCCTGGGGATCGACGTCACGACGCGGACCTCGGCAGACCCGGCTCTGCGCTGGATCCTCGCCGCGATCCGGCTGGTCGGGCGCGACACCCCGGGCGCGCGGTCCCTCTTCCGGGACCTCTTCGACGACTGCGGCAACCCCGTCGCCCGCCTCAATCGCCTGCGGGCCCTGGTCGCCGAGGGGCGCACGCTCGAGGAGATCCGGGCAGCCTGGGACCTCAAGTCCCTGTGGTCGGACGAACTCGAGTGCGGCGAGCGCGCCTTCGTCTTCGGGCGGGAGGTCTTTTACGCGACCGACATCCCGCTCAGCTGGCAGGCGGCGCTCGAGATCCTTGAGGCTTTTGGTGACGAACGAGACGAGGCGGATGTCGCGGAGACGATCCGGCGATGTCACGCCAACTGGCGCGAGCGGTGGCTCCACCACGCCCTCGAGCGGGATCAGGACGAGAGCCTGCACGTCATGTTTTCCGGTTGGCTGCCAGGCGCGCTGCGGGCAAGCCGCGGGGTGCGGACACGGCAGCGTCGCGTGCGAGGTTGACGATGACCGAAACAACCCGGCCGCTCGTCGCTGGCTGTTGCGTTCGCCCCCGCGATCTTCCGCCTGGCTCTGCGCCATGGCTGGTCGTGGAGGACGTGGGCGGCGCGGCGCTCGTCTGGATCGAGAGCTCGCAAGGTGGGCCGCGTCGGGAAGTGCCGCGCGATCAGCTCGTGGCTGCGTTCCTGCGCGGCATGCACGTGGAGGACAGCCCTCGCTCGGCTGGCGCCCGGCGTGTGGGGCGTGGCACGGTGATGGCGAGTCGAAGGCTCGGGGGCCGCGAGCAGGTGCTGGTGGAGTTCCACGAGAGCGGACAGCTGCTGTGGATGCCCTTCGAGCTGCTGCGCCACGTCTGGGATCCCGCCGCCGCCTTCGCCTGGCAGACGCCGCCACGCGGGTCGGCCGACCGCTTCAGACTGCGCGTGCTAGCGCACGCGCTCGGGCAATGGCAGGCGAATACGGGCGCCTTGGCGACCCTCGACGTCGACCCGCTGCCGCACCAGATTCAGCTGGTCCACGACATTCTGGCGTCGGGCAACCTCAACTGGCTCATCGCGGATGACGTCGGCCTGGGCAAGACCATCGAGGTCGGGCTGCTGCTCCACGCGCTCCAGGCCCGGAGCACCCAGCCGCAGCGCGTCCTTATCGTGTGTCCAGCCGGCCTCACGCGACAGTGGCGCGACGCTCTGACGCGCCGATTCCGCATGGACGACTTCCGCATCTACGGCGAGGACTTCACCCTGGCCGATCCGTCCCGATTCCCGCTGTATCCGAGGATGATCGCCTCGCTCGACAAGCTGAAGCGAGACCCGCACCTGTCGCTCTTCCGTGCCTCAGGGCGATGGGACATGATCATCTTCGACGAGGGGCACCGCCTCACGCGCAAGGCGTCGGCCGCCGGGCTGCGCTTCACAAGCTCCCAACGGTTCCGTCTCGCCGCCGAGCTGCGCGCCCATACCGACGCACTGATGTTGCTGACAGCGACCCCGCATCAAGGCGACACGTCGCTGTTCGGCTCGCTGCTCGAGTTGCTGAGGCCCGAATGGAAGGAGCTCATCGGGCACCTCAGCCATACGCCCGAACTCGTGCGAGACGTCGTGTATCGGAATCGCAAGTCACAGGTCATCGACATGGCTGGCGACAATCTCTTCGAGGGGCATACCGCGGCCCTGGTCGAGTGCCCTGGCGAGGCCGCCGAACTCCGCATGACCTCCTCGCTCCTCGAGTATCTCCGACGAGGCTACAAGGCCGCAGCAGACGACGGCACGCCGCGCGCACGCGCCATTGGTTTCGTGATGACCGTCTATCGCAAGTTGGCCGCCTCGAGCATGGCCGCGCTGCGCGAGGCCCTGACGCGGCGCCACGCCCGACTGAAGGAGCGAGCGGAGACCGAGGGGGTCGTGTCGCTGTCCCCTGTCGCGTCAGAGGGCTCGCCCTGGCTGAACAACGAGCGGGACGAGGAGGATGACGGATTCATCACAGCCGAGGATGACCGTTTCGCGGTCGAGGCCGAGGTCGAGGCGCTCGACGACCCACGCACCGACGCCTCGTTCTTCGAAAGCGAGCTGAAGGCGCTCGAGCAACTCATCTCGCTCGCCGACTCGGCGGTGGAAGCGGACGGGAAGCACGCGGCCTTCATCGGAAGGCTGCTCCCCGCCCTCATGCGCTCGGACGGGCCCGAGCCGAATCGGGTGCTGATCTTCACCGAATATCGAGTGACGCTCGAACTGCTTGTCCGGTCGCTCGGCGAGGCACACGGCACCGACCGCGTCGTGGCGATCCATGGCGGACTCGACACGGACGCGCGCCTCGAGGCCGAAGGGGCTTTCACGCGTGGCGGCGCATGGTTCCTCGTGTCCACGGAGGCAGGTGGCGAGGGCCTCAACCTCCATCACGCGTGCCACACGGTGGTCAACTACGACCTCCCATGGAACCCGATGCGCCTCGTGCAGCGGATCGGGCGCGTCTACCGGTACGGTCAGCGGCGGCAGGTCCGCGTCTACAACCTCTTCGGAACCTCCTCGCTCGACAACTCCGTGGTCGTCGAGATGTACCGCCGCCTCGAACAGGTCGTGGAGGACCTCGCAGGCCTCGGTGGCGAGTTTCACCCGCGGCTGCATGAGGAGATTCTCGGGGAAATCGCGGGGCTCCTCGATGTCGAACACGTCATCGCGTCCTCCTTCGACGACAGCCCGCGCCGAACACGGGAGCGCCTTGACGATGCCCTGACCCGCGCCGAGCGGGCCCGCCAGCTTCAGCAGGAGGTCCTCGCCCACGCGCGCGGGTTTTCGCGGGATCGCTTCGAGGCAGAGCTGCGTCTCGACCGACGTCACCTCGAAGCGCTTGTGCACGGCGTTCTGCTCGCCGAGGGCGCCACCTTCGAGGGCCGTGCGGCGAGCGGCACGGTCGGGATCTGGCGCCTGTCGAACGAGCTGATGCGGCTTCTCGGCGCGCCGCGCCCGACCCTGCGCCTCGCGTTCGACCCCGAGATCCGGCTGCCAAACGTGACGGTCCTCGCGTGGGAGCACCCGCTCGTGCGACGCCTCGTGCGCCAGGCGCTCGCGCCGGAGTTCGGTGGCGAGTATGCGACGCTGAGCGGCCTGCCCGGCGAGAGTCTGACCCTCGCGCGCCTGAGGTGGCAAAACGATCAGGGGCGCCGCCAGCACGAGGAGCTCGTGGCGCTCTGCCTGCCAGCCGACGCGGACGAGCCACCGCTCGTGAACCCGCCAGCGCTCGCATCCTGGCTGCTGAAGCCCGCGCAGGACGCCGAGACACGGCTCGACCAAAAGCAGCGCGGGGGCCATCTGAGCCGCGCCGAGCGGGCTCTCGAGTCGCGACTCGCCGACGGCTGCGGCGCTTGGCTCGGTCCGCAGCAGGTTACGCTCCTCGGGGTCGCCGAACTCACTCGGGAGCCGTGAACGCGCTCTCGGCCCTTCGGGAGCCATGCGCTCTCGGCCGCTCTCGGCCTCGAGCGGGTTGTCACGGTCCCGGCGTTCGGGTATTCGTTGGGAAAAGGGCCTCGGAACACGGCCCATCCGTCATCCTCGACCTGCCACCGGAGCCCGCCTCATGAAGGTCGCCCGTCGCCGCCTTGACTATCAGGTCACCCCTCTCGACCTCTGGCTCCGTCGCCGCGGGCTGACGCGAGCGGCGCTCAACCTCGCGCCGCCGACCGAAGACGGCCTCCTCGTGCCCCGCCCGCCCGCGCTGGCGATCGGGGCAGGGCTTGTCGCCTCGGCCGCCGCCATCACAGGTCGGACCGAGCCCACGTCCCGCAGAGGCTTCCTCCGGACTGGCTCGGGGATCGTGATGGCGGGCGCGCTCGCCCCGGTCCTGATGGGCAACGAGGGCTGTCCGGAGGGGACACTCGAGGGGATATTCCAGGCGATCGCGGTGCTGAAGGCCGCCTACGCCATCGCCGAGCACATCGGCGGCACGGCGGTCTTCAAGCTCTCGGGGGACAAAGGACAGATCGTCGAGCTGCTGCTCGACCTCCTCGGGCGCTCGCCCGACGGCGAGGACGTCGTCGATGCCGGCGTCGTGGAGCCGTACATCCCCGCCGACGGCCAGGAGCATGTCATCGAGTACGCGGGCCTGAACGGCGGCGACCCCGGCGAGCACCAGGTCAAGGGCGAGTCGGCGGGCGAGACGCGGCGCACTCTGTCCTTCCGGTACGGCTGACCGTGCGCGCCGCCGCGCCCCTCCTCCCGCTGCTCGTCGCGGCCCTGACGCTCGCGGGCTGCGAGCTCTTCGGCCCGCCTGACGGGGAGGAGTCTGGCCGTATCTTCCCGTGCCCAGGCCCGGAGGGCGAGACCATCCTCGGCGCCGACGGTCAGTGCCGCTGCAAGGACCGCGCGCTCACGCTGTCGTACAACAGCCTCGACTGCGCCGCGTGCGACTCGCAGGACGTCGATGGGCGCTATTGCCGCTGCGGGGCTGGTGCGCTGCTCGACATGAGCCTCTGGGGGGACGTCGCCGCCTGCCGGGCCCCCGACGTCCACGCACCGTGCGGCCCCAGCGCCTTCATGAGCTCGGCGGGCGCCTGCACCTCATGCCAGCAGACAGGCGGCCCGGGGGCGTCCTGCGGCGGTCCCTGTGGCCCGTGCCCGCTCGGTCTCACGTGCGTCAACGGGACATGCAACGCGATCGTCGCGTGCGATCTCGTCGCCCAGTCGTCCTTCGCGCCATGCGGGGTCCCGGCCACCTGTGGCTTTCAGGGCTGCTACTTCCCCGGCTCGACCCTCGCGGCGGGCGCGCAGTGCTACTGCGACGCGGCGACGCCGACCTGCTGGGGGCGCTTCTGCGGCTTCGTCACCCCCCTGTGAACCGACTGCCAGCGCGCGCCCGTCTCCGCTCGCCCCCAAGGGGGAGCACGCGCTGGCACCGGTGCGCTCCCGCAGGTGGTCAGGGCGCTCGTCGCCGACCCGGCTCGGCGGCGGCGGGCGGCGCAGGTCTTCCGGGTCTGACCGGGTCTGACCGGCCCCTTGACGGTTGGGGCACGGACGGGCGAAGGTCATGGACCCTGCGAATGAGGCTCCGATGCACCTGCTCGCCAGCGACGATGTCCAGACCGCCCCGAGCCCCGCCGCCCGCGTGGAGCGCGCCCTCCGCGAGGTGACGGCCGCACGCGAGGCCGCACGGCTCGATGAAGCGATCGAGCGGGCACGGACGACGCTCGCCTGGCAGGACACGGCCCACGTCCGGCGCGAGCTGCGCGCTGGCGTGGCGCGTGAGCTCGGCTTTGCGCTGACGCTCGTCGGAGATGCCCGGGGGGCCCGCGAGGCGCTGCTGCTAGCGCTCGACATGGCCGGCCCCGACGTGCCGCTCGTCGAGCAAATCCGGGCCGCCCTCGCGACCCTCGAGCTCGTCCACGGCGACCCTGAGCGCGCCCGCGTCCACCTCGACGCACGCACCGCCCACCGCCGCGCCTGCCTCACCGCAAAGGCCCGGGTCGAGCTCTACGAGGGCCGATTCCAGGCGGCCGAGCAGGTCCTGCAGGAGGCCGATCACGCCCCTGGCGGAACCCCGGCGGGCAACGCGCTGAACCCGCCCGCGACGGTCCTGCGCTGCCTCGCCGCGATCTGGGCGGGACGGCCGGACCAGGCGCGGATGCTGCACGACGGCGTCGCAGACCACGCGAATCCGCTCTGGCAGCTGACGCGGGTCGCCCTGCTGCGGGCGCTCTGGGCGCAGTCGGGTGACGGGCGCTATCTCCAGCTCGCGCTCGCGGGCGCCGAGCAGCTGCGCTTCCAGGACGCGACGCGCGACATCCCCGGGCTCGGGGCCGCCGCGGCCTCCATCCACGCGGCCTGCCTGTTGCTCGCTGGGGATGTCGCCCTCGCCGCGCAGACCGCCGAGGAGGCCATCGCCGCGCTCGGACCGACGGACCGGCCGTGTCTCCCGGAGTGGCCGCGCGCCGCGATCCTGTTCGACGCGCTGCTCGTGCTGCGTGACGCGGGCGAGGAGCGTCGTCGGGCCGAGCTGCTCGCGCAGTGGGACCACCTCGGCTGGACGTCCTGGGCTGCGCGCATGGCGGTCGTCTGCGGCCCGCGTGCGGCGCGCGTCACCACGGGCGAGGAGGCGGAGGTCGCCGTCCGGGATGACGCGGCCAACCTCGAAGCCTTCGCGGTGCGGCTCCTGACCGACCCTCGCAACGTCCGGGTCGCGGCGCTTCGGGCCCTCGGCGGCGCCACGCGCGCGCTCGGCGTGACGTGGCTCGGCCCGGATGGAGCCCCGCTCGCGCATCTCGGCGCCCAGCCCGCAGAGGACGGCTCCGACACGGTCGAGCTGGCCATCACCGACGCGGGCCGCCTGCGCTTCGTGCGGCCCCAGCGCGACGCCGTCGGAGCCCTGCCGCAGGAGACGGTCGACGCCATCGGCCGGGTCGTGACGCTGCGCGAGGAGGAGGCTCGCCGCGTCGAGGGCCTGACCGACCACATCGCGCGCACGGACGCAGCCCGCCGCCTCGCCGAGGAGCGCCTCGAGCAGGTCCGCCGCCCAGGCACCGACCGCGTCCACGGCGGCCGGTTTCCGACCGTCGTCGGCCGCTCCGAGGCGCTCCGCGTCTGCCTGGACGCACTCGCGACGCTCGGCCGCGCCCGGACCGCGGTCCTCATCGAGGGTACCCCCGGGACTGGCCGCCGACACCTCGCACAGGCCGTCGCGACAGCGGCCTTCGACGACCCGACCGGGTCAGCCCGCGCCGCGACGCTCGATCTTGCGCTGACCCCGCCCAGGCTCCAGCGCGAGCGCCTCGACGTGGTCGTGGCCGCCCACGCTGGCAGCGGGACGGCCTTCATTCTGGCCAACGTCGAGCACCTCGCCGATGAGGCCCTCGCCCGCCTGCTCGATCTCATCGAGCGCAACCCGACCGAGCCACCACCCGCGCTGCTGACCCTCGACGCCCGCGCCGAGACCACCGCCGCGCGCACACTCCGGACCGCCCTCGCCCACGCCCGCGTGCGCGTCCCAGGGCTCGACGAGCGCCTCGAGGACCTGCCGCTGCTGACGGACGCCTTCGCGCGCGAGGTCGGTCGCCGCCCCGATGACCTCGCGACCGCCGCCCGCGCGATGCTCGCCCGGCGCGTCTTCCCTGGGCACGTGACCGAGCTGCGCGCCGCGGTGCGCGCCGCCTGCGTCAGGGCGCCTGGCG
>SXGQ01727029.1_pt1 | contig 22654 bp, 15 predicted proteins | sample 3178371 | NCBI WGS metagenome assembly SXGQ01 (sample SAMN11356859, study PRJNA531348) | freshwater metagenome | isolation source: freshwater sample F1-20 | place: China: Fuxian Lake, Yuxi | collected 2017-12-25 | reverse complement strand
TATAACAACCTATAAACAAAAGAATGACAGGGGGATTACTAAATATTGTCTCATATGGAAATCAAAATGTCATATTAAATGGAAACCCTAAGAAAACATTTTTTAAAGCAACATATTCAAAGTATACAAATTTCGGGTTGCAAAAATTTAGAATCGATTTTACGGGGCAAAGGTCTTTGCGACTGACAACAGACTCGACGTTTACATTTTATGTTCCAAGGTATGCGGATCTTTTAATGGACACATATGTTGTGGTTACTCTGCCGACAATATGGAGCCCGATATATCCACCAAATCCCACATGTGGCGTGAAAGACTGGGCGCCATATGAGTTTCGATGGATTGAGAATTTAGGAACACAGATGATAAAAGAGATACGCATATCGGTCGGAGGACAAACATTGCAAGTATTAACAGGGAAATATTTATTGGGATTAGTTCAGCGCGATTTTTCGGGAGCAAAGAAGTCACTCTACGATGACATGACGGGAAATACCGCCGATTTAAATGACCCGGGAAATTCGAATGGTAGAATAAACATGTACCCGAATGCGTATTATACTACTTTGCCTCAAGGTTCCGAGCCGTCTATTCGAAGTCGTCGTTTATATATACCCATAAATGCCTGGTTTACGCTTTCAAGCAAAATGGCGTTTCCACTAATTGCGCTTCAATACAATCAGCTACAGATAGACGTAACGATGCGACCTATCAATGATTTATATACGATTCGCGATGTCATGGACCCCGCAAATGGCTGGCCAACGGTTCGCCCTAATTATACAAACGAGTATATGCAGTTGTACCGTTTTCTTCAATCGCCACCAAGTGTCAGTCTTGCTGCAACTGATTATAATAATAATGCGCAATCGGAGTGGAATGCTGATATACACTTAATTAGCACGTATGCGTTTTTGTCGAATGATGAAGCGAAGACATTTGCCGCAAATGAACAAAAATATCTAATCAAGTCGGCGTATGAATGGAATTTCGAGAATGTTACCGGGTCGCATCGCGTATGGCTAGAAAACACGCTGGGGATGGTAAGTAGCTGGATGTTCTTTTTTCAGCGAAGTGATATTAACTTGCGAAACCAGTGGAGCAACTATTCAAACTGGCCATATAACTACTTGCCTGTGAATATCATTCCCGCGCCGGTTACACCTGCTACACAGTATAATGGAATATATGGGGGTACAACTGTATCATGTAGTGCTGCTCAGGTGGGTCCAGGGTATAGTACATTAACGCAAAATAATACCGGGCTTTTTGTTACACAACCTTTTAGTGCAAATAATCAACGTGGTATATTATTGAATATGGCTATTTTGTTAGACGGAAAGTATCGCGAGAATGCACTAGATGTAGGTATTTATAACTTTGTAGAGAAATATGTGCGGACGCAAAGTAATGCACCCACCGGTTTATATTGTTATAATTTTTGTCTAGATACCGACCCGTTTAACTTTCAACCTACTGGTGCGCTTAATACGAGTAAATTTTCTAATGTTCAATTCGAGTTCACGACGTTTTATCCACCGCTGGACCCTAGTGCGAATTTTCTAACAATTTGCGACCCATTAACGAGAATACCCATCGGTGTAAATAAACCGACGTGGCGTATATACGACTATAACTATAACTTGGTCGTATTGGAAGAAAGATACAATGTCGTAACATTTATGTCTGGGAATGCAGGGCTTATGTATGCGCGTTAGTGGTGGTATTGTTTGTTGTCTACGTAAATGAAACAATATTAAATTTAATGAAACAATATTAAATTTAATGAAACAATATTAAATTTAATAATATGAAATGTAGTAGTATTGAACAACGCAATCCTATGGTTATTATTTTGAGGATTCCACATATAATTATAAATTATATAAGAATAAAATTGATATATAAAAATTCATATGTAAATACCAAATATACACATAAACATACTATCACACCAAAAAAAATGAACGAAGTGCACAAAACGAAAGAAAAAGGTTCGCTGTGTTCCATCAGCGGAAAAAAATACGAATTAGCGGTTTACAATATAGTTAAAAAAACCAAACTGAATGGTATTGAATTCAATACGCAAATAGAAACCGAGCTCGGTGGATGCAGTTCTAAAAACGATATTGAATGTAATATGAAGGAAGCTATGGCGAGGGATGTCTCAGTTGAAATAAAAAAATTAAAAACGCCTGATTGGATGCAGTGTTGTTTGAAATATGACGAGATAAATAAAAAGTGGATAGGAAGTAAAAGAAATAAAATACCAGATGATTCAAAAACCGTATTTGAAGACCTTATTTCAACCCTTACACTATTCAATGGGAAAATTCCTCCCTTTATGTTAAAAGACATAACGCACGAAGAATGGGTAAAGATAAAACGCGAAACAACCGATTTCAATGACGTGTACATCGACTGTCCGAGCGATACAATAATGAAATTATATGGGAAAAAGGGGTGTTCGTATATACAAATATCAGATAAAGGTTTGTATCATTTGGGGGATGATATATGCGATTTTAAAGTTCCCGCATTTGTGTGCGAGCAGCAGTTACGCGTAAGAACTAAAATACACAAAAGGAAAAACAAAAATGGATTTTGCGATTTATCGGTGACTGTTGCGTGTCAGCCGAAAAATATTAATAATTTGGTAAGTAGCGAATTTAGCCTGGATAACCGAATGAAACTACCGACTAATTTAGTCTATGATGAGAACATGTGTGCTAGTAGTGGCGCGGCGAATGCTATTTTGAAATAATAATAATTTCGGAGGATTCCTTCGATGTGTTCATTCCGTAGCTCCAGTTTACGTCTAGTATTATATAGTCTTTATACAAATTTCGAATATATTCGCAGTTATTATATGTGACAACCCAGTTTTTCTTTGTATGTAGTACATCAAATAACAACTTATGGTCAAAATTCTCGTGCATGTCGCCATTACTTCCATATAGTTTCGACTTACTTTCCAAATAATATGGCGGGTCTAAAAACAGGAGCGTTTTGCTAGTGGTGGCGGCGCCAGGAGCAGGCAAACCATCTATAAAATCGCGAAAATCCTTATTGTAAATTTCAATACGCGTAAAATCGAGCGACTCTATTCTATTTATGGATGACGGTGTAAATCTTTTAATGCTCGACTCTTCCGAAAACCCGCCCGACAAGGTCGACCCACTAAACGAGCATCTATTTATAACGAAATATTGCACGGATTGCTGCAATACGTCGTCGTTCAACTCCATAATTGTACCCCTATAAGCAGCAAATTGTTCTTTTGAAACCGATTTTATCTTTCGTAACTCTTCGCATAGAATAGTTTTATTTGACTTTACTTGTTTCCAGAAATTATATAGTGGAGTGAACTTGTCGTTTACGATTAACGCGACGGCATATTTATTCTGTAGATAAAACTCGAACGACCCTCCACCGAAAAACGGGGAAGCAACTGTGTCGAAGCGGCTCATATCAAAATGCTGTGAAATGGCGGTGTCGATAATTTTACATGCTCGTGTTTTTCCACCTGGATATCTAAGTGGGGATACATTTGTTGTTGTATGCAAATTAAGCATGTTTAGTATGTATATATAATATTGATTTATTTCTTTGAATCAATTTTTTATAATAAACAAGTGTTCAACTGTTCAACTGTTCAACTGTTCAACTGTTCAACTGTTCAACTGTTCAACTGTTGCGAAACTTGAACAAATGTAGTACATAGTGGCATATTTGTAATACATGTAATACATGCGGTATTTATATGTTTGGGAATACAATCCCGTGATTTTAGGGATTTGCAATATATTAATATGTTACCGTATATTTAAAATGTTACTGTATATTTTAAATCTTATAATATATTAATATATTATACATATTATACATATTATACATATTTATACCAAAAATGTCATTAAAAACACAATTACAACAGTTAATGGGAGGAACATCAGATATTAAAGAAGCATTTTCATTTCCAGGTATGGGTGAGATATATAGTACAAATGCAGAAAAAGATGAAGATGAGGCAGCAGCACCGGCAGCAGCAAAACCAGCAGCGGCACCAAAAGCAGCAGCGCCAGGTAGTAATGTGATTGGCGCTACACCAACAGTAGCGACCCCCGGTACAACACAACAATCATCGAATACGAGTGCATTAATGGCTGAAACACAAACTTTAACTACAAATAGTATACTCGTCTTTATTATACACGTTATATTCGCAATAATTATTGCTTATATTTGGGGTATTTTAGGGTCGAATGCTCTTTTTTTAATGACACGCTCACGTAATGAAAAAGAATATATTCTTCCGACATATCGTTATGGTCCACCATACTGTATAACCGAAAACAAAAATGCGAGCTATTTTAGTTACGGTTTTCCGTACAACTTACTCCCTCGTATATGCACGAATAACAATGTCGCCGACGTGATAAATACGGAAAAGGAAAATATATATTTAATGAACGAAGTGGAAGAAGGTGGTGTCGGGAATGGTGTATCTCAAGCGCTATTTAACTATTTATTCAATGCTGTATACGGAGGTCTAGGACAAGGTGCGCGGTCATTTGCACAAGCATTTTTGAATTTATTTGATACAGTAGACAGTGGAAAAGGAGATAATGAGAATTCATGGGATAATATGCAGGTAGCCGGCGGAAGAAAATTATTAATATTTTTACTTTTCCCATTTATAGCCCTTTATCTTATACCAATTTTCGGAGTTATCGCAGGAGTATTGAGTCTCGTATTCGGTATAATAAGTGACCACCCTTTTTGGGGGCTTATTTTCACGCTGTTATTTGGTATATTTATCGCATTCGGAACTGGTATCTGGATGGCAATACAAACAGTTTATATATTCTTTTTATATCCATGTTTGAATATTCGGAACAAAGAAGACTATGATAAAATATTCAATAATATAAGACCATATATGCTTTTTGTATTTTATATTCTTATTGCGTTATATGCTTTTCAAGATTTAGGAAATAGTGGTGGTGCTGGTATAATATTTTTCATCATAGTTGCTTATTTTACTGGGAATGCCGGATAAAATACGAGGTAATGATAAATACTTATTAAACTATGTTAAATATATGTTTATATATTATATATATACGCATATATTGAGATATTTAGACATCGACGTTTTCATTATACAACAACAATGTCAAAAAGTAAAAGCAAAATCAACAATAACAGTAACAATAACAATGGCGAACTTCCCTTCGTAAGTGTGTGTACACCTACATTTAATCGGCGCCCATTTATTGAGATGATGATAAAGTGTTTTGATAGCCAAGATTATCCTAAAGATAAAATGGAGTGGGTTATTGTCGATGATGGAAGCGACCCTATCGAGGATATGGTGAAGTCGCACCCGAACGTGAAATATTTTAAGTATGACGAGAAGATGACGCTTGGGAAGAAGCGAAACATTATGCATAAAAGGTCGTGTGGTGATATCATAGTGTATATGGACGACGATGACTACTATCCCCCGGAACGTGTTTCGCATGCCGTAGAGCGTCTTATGGGGAACCCAACCGCTTTGTGCGCTGGTTCGAGTGAAATGTATATTTATTTTAAAGATAATAAAGACAAATGCAAGATGGTGCAGTTTGGACCCTATGGACCTGACCATGCGACGGCAGGAACATTCGCATTTAAACGTAAGTTGCTAAAACAAACGAAATATAACGACGAAGCATGCTTGGCGGAAGAACGCGAATTCTTGAAGAACTATACTGTGCCATTTGTACAACTCGACCCGTTAAAAACAATTTTGGTATTTTCGCATTCGCATAATACGTTTGACAAGAGAACGCTCCTAGAAAATATGGCTGGAAATCAGTATATAAAGTATAGCAGTAAGAGAGTGGAAGATTTTATAAAGGACAAAGAGACGATAAAATTTTTTGTAGAGGATGTGGAGGAAAAGTTACGAGCATATGAACCGGGGAATATAAATATGAAACCTGATGTATTGAAACAGATGAAAGAGTTGGGTGAAAAAAGAAAAAAGATGGAGAAAAAAATGATGGAAGAAAGAGAGAGGAATATGATTTTTTTGAATGCGAATTCGGGGGCGAATACGGAGGCGAAGGGAACGGGAGGGTCTACAATCGTTCTTCAAGAAGAGGGGAAACCTCCGCGGGAGTTGAACCACCACCAAGTGGTTGAAATGATGACGTCGCAACAAAAACAGCTTGCTCAAATGGGGCAGCTGAAAGAATTATATGGAAATAGTATGCGCGAAAATGTGAGACTAAAGGAAATCATCGAAACGCAGCAGAAGATTTTAGATGATAAAAATGTATACATCAGTGAACTAGAAACGAAAATCTCGGAAAGTAGAGAGGTCATCGTAGTAGATGTGGGAAAATAATGATTTTATTTGATTAACTTCATTATCCGCAATTATCCGCAAATAATATTTTATAAAACCGCTTAAAGAAAAAACTATAATTATAGTATCAATAAACATTATAGTTTACGTACCTTCACCAGAAGAAATAAAATGGTAAAAGATTTGGATAACACTTACAATCATGATGCAAATGATGCAGTCGAGTCGTGTGATGGAGAAGAAACGCGCTCAAGAAACAGTCGGGATAAGAGACCTAGTCGAAAGTCTTTTTCTTCAAATGTACAGGGGCGTTTTATTGTGAATGCTGTTACGGGGGTTGCATATCCTTGGAGAGTGGGTTCAGTATATGAGGATTTGCTTTGGAAGGTGTGTGACGCGAGTGGGCGACGTGGAAAACTGGACCCTGATTTCTACTTTTATGATTCTCCTAAACAGGCAATCGACCATAGGCGTTACAGACAGGATGCTTTTTCGGAAGAGTCGTTGAGGTGGTGGAAAGAACGTGTTGCAAAGACGACGAGAATGTTAAAGGAGGAAGAGGAATAGGTAGGGTAGGGTAGGGCAGTACAATGCTAAATAATATTTTTTATAAATATAACATATTTTTGCATATGTTATATTTCACAAGTCTCGTTATCATGTTGCATTATTCAATCCATCGATAGGGTCCATCACCTTTCACAACAATTTCATTTTTATAGGGTTCAGCATTGACATCACCGCGCTTACCAATCGCCACCCAACTAAATTTACCATTTTCGCCATATACGGTAAATGAACCAGTGTCGTCAACCTCGGAAGCATTATATAGTTTAAGTTTTCCGTCGTATATACCGGTGACAGTGACAGTGAAATCGTATGCCCATCCGGGAATATAGTCGGGTAAGTTTATAGCGACGGATGCGTCGTTTGTGATTTCGGATTTCCCGCGATAGTAAACACCTACTTCAGGACCTTCTAAACAAGTATGGACTAAATATTTGTCGTTATCTTTGGGATGGTTGATAATAAATGTCTTACCTTGCTCATAGTACCATGCATTTGTAACATTATTGAATTTTACAACAGCGCCGGTAGCACCCGTGACTCCAGTTATTAAAACAGGTGTTATAGTCGGTCCGGTTGCTCCGGTTGGTCCTCTTAGTCCTGCAGCGCCAGTAGGTCCAATAGGACCAGGAAGAAGATCTTTGCAGCAGTTTCTAGAATTTAAGTATGAGTTATATGAACCGAAAAATTGTTGCGACATATCTGTGTATATATATCTATATATCTATATATTAATGAATATATATTATTTTAGGTATAATATTATTTTAGGTATAAAATAATTTTAGGTATATAATATTTCCATTACGTGGTGTCGTCATCGCTATCTGGTAATTTGTCATCATCATTTGTACCCCCAAGTGTTTTTTGCGTATATTTATCTAAATATCGATATATTCGGTTAATATCTAACTTGGTGATTTCATAATTTTCAAGCATATTGTATATTTCATCTTCGCTATGTTGCGTTTTAATGTGCATAAAAAAGGAAAACATGTCTTTCTGGTCCATCGACAGCTGCTGGCAAAGCGTCTTAATAAAAAGCGAGTTATTATACTCGGTACTATACTTTGTCAACACTTTTGTAAACCTGACTTCCACCGGATTAAATTTCGGTTTTTTTATAAACTGTTCATGATACAATTTGTTGTTGTAAAACGTCTTAATAAGAGAACTCATCTCGTTGAATTGCCACGCCTGGTTCTGAAACGTGATTCGGTCGATATAGTCGGCGAAACAGATATTGTCTAGTACCGTCTGGTAAAAAGGAATAGAAACATCCTTTTTATACTTTGCCAATACGTCGATGATATTTTCGTGCCATAGAAGCGCGACAGTTGTTCTGTCCGTCTCATTCATCAGCACCTTATGCTGCTCTATCGGATAACTATTGTTTATCAAATGCTGCGTCAACTTTTTGCTGTCGTCGTTATAGCTTTTCGGCTGAAATATCGTCTCTATGATGTCATTCTGTAGAATATTGTTTTCTTTCACCGCCATCTGGTGAATCGAGACCAGTTTCCTCAAATCTCCCTGAATAAATAGTATAATATTGTCATTTAGTAGTTTGTCGAATTTCAAATTCATCGATAAAAGAAGCGACGAGATTTGTTCGTTTGACGGGGTTTTTAGTTCGAATGTATGACAAACCTTCATGAGCTCCTTTATCTTCTTATTCATTTGGTAGTTTCCGATACATATAATCGGATTAAACGACACCTCTTCTACTTTCTGCTTCTTCGTTTTCTTGGGACGTATCAACTTTATGAGCGAATTTATTCCGCTTTTGTCGCCATTATTCATCGCGTCGATTTCGTCCATGACTATCACAATTTTCTTCACCTTTTTTTCGAACATTGACATTATATTTTTATCGGACATATTGTGCTTGGTTATCGTGTCGATGATGGATTTGTTGCGAATATCTCCGGCGTCATATTTAATAATGTCGTAGTTTTGTTCGCGCAGAAGATTTACGACAAACTCTGTTTTCCCGGAGCCGGGGTTGCCGTAGATATATATTCCTCTTTTTAATGTAATGTCGGTTTTATTCTCCTGGAATCCGTCGAGAATTATTTTAATCTTTTTATATGCTTGGTCTCTTCCAAGAATAGAATTGATATTTAAATTATTCATGTGTATTGTATGTATGTATGTTATATATTAACTATTTTATCTTTCTTTATTAAAATATTATAATTGTTTCTATGTCGATTTATGAATGTATTTTATTTTTTTGCGATTTTGGGATTTTGCGAATATGGGATTCTGGGATTCATTACTTGGGCTGAACAGTAAATACCTTACCGAGTAACCAGAAAATAGACTTCGGTGCTTCTTCCTTGTAGTTGTTTATGAGAGACTCGTCATTTGTAATACCATCCCATGTAATTCTATTTTTAATTGCATACTCGTATTTATTCATTTTTGTGGGCAGTTGATAACTGAAAAACCCGAAGGGGCTAGCATAATCGGCATTCTTTTTATCCGGTTTACATCGAACGTGACCATCTTCGCTCTTAGATAATTTCCAGTAGTCGGGGCATTCGCTTACCATAGGAGCCCATATTTGTTTTTTATTATTTGCGCGGATTATGATAATGACAAAGACGGGTATTAATGCTAAAAATACAAAAACGGCGGTTAGTACTGCCATTTTTCTAAAACTTAGGGTGACATTTATGTTTGTGTTTGATGCGTCCATTATATTTGTATAGTGAGTGGTGGTTGTTTATTATACGTATATATAAATATATATAATAAATAATAAATAAGATTTTAATTCGTGGGGGCTTAATGCTTCAATGTTTTATTGTGCCTGTATGAGTTATAATAATTGGTCTTTGTTTTCTTATTGTACTTGGATTTATGGTTATTGGACTTTGACTTCGACTTCGACTTAGACTTACCCTTTTTATTCTTTAATGTTTTATTATTTCGCTTGGAGTTAGGGGTGGATTTTGTTAACCTTTTATTTTTTCTGGTTTTATTCTTGTTGTTTTTCTTGTTATTTTTATTGTTGTTTTTATTGTTGTTTTTATTATTTTTATTGTTGTTTTTCTTTTTCTTTATGATGTACTTGCTTACAAACTTTTTATAGTTTTTACGGTACTTTGTGTTGTGCTTAGGGTTGGAAATGCGGTTGTTTTTTCCGCCACCCACGCCTGCGGGTTGTAAACGTGTATCAGCTAAGCTGCTTGTACTTTCTTTTTCTTTTAATTTTTGAAATGCTTCTATTTCTTCATATTTTTTTGTAATAATAATTTCTACTTCTGTATCTATATCAGCATCGCTTAGATTTTTTTTTTCTGATTCAGATGCTAAAGTATCTACAAAATCTCCAATTTTTTGTAAGTTAAGTCCATTATCATTTAAAAATTCCAATGATTCTCCATCGATGAGTTTTTTTATTGTTATTAGAGTATAAAGACCTTCAAATTCTTTTGGATATGAAATACTCCACCTTTCATTACTATAAGACATACTAACTACAAACGTTATTACAATTTCTAAATCAAATATAGACGTACCTTGCGTCGAAGTGATAGTTATAAGATAATTGGATATACACTGCGATAATAGTGTATCATTATAACCTCTTTTACCAGAATATTCTATCATTATAGAATGTACTATCATAAATGATAAAGTATTAATGTTTATCGCGCTGCTTAAAATATATAAGTTAAATGATAACTCTTGATAAAATTGATATTTTTTAATCTCACCACTTTCTAATTTTGTGCGTAAAATATCTATAACTGATATAGTTGGTTCATATTTTGGGTTTTCAAAAAAATCTTTAAAATCTTTTAATAATAAAATTAAATTTCCTACAATTTTTATTATACTTTCTATACTATTACTAATCTCAGTATTTGGTAATAATAGTTCTTTAAATTTTGAGTCAGTATCGGCAAAATATTTATTCAGGTTACCACCTGTATTTGCATTAGCTGCTGTAATAAGTGGAGCGAACATATCATCATCGGAAAATTTTTTTGTAACTTCATTTTCATCTTTATATGAACCTTTCATTAAAAATGAGTATAGATTGTAAAATCCATCAATAAAATAATAAGACGGTAAGCTAGATAAAAAATTTGTATTTTCGTTAATAACAAACAAGTTATACTGAATAAGTCCGCTAAACATATTTACTATTTCATCATCACTTGGTATTTCGCCATTTTTAACAATATAACTTTCTATAATTATTTCAACCAAAGAGTCAATTGGTGTTTCTATAAATTTTTTTATGAAATTATTTACTGTTTCAATAGTTAATATTTTTTTTTCAACATTAAATGTTTTTGGATTAACTTTTATTTGTACATCATCTAATGTGTAAGTGCTAGTAATCTTAACCTCTTTTAACTTTTGATTAACCGACTTTAAATATTCAGCGAATGCTTTAAGATCTTGTATTTTAGGATCCAATAAAAAAAGTAGATAATATATACTATCATAATCAGAATCTTCATCTTCATCATCTTCGGCATCTTCATCTTCATGAACTTCGACATCTTCTTCATCATCATCGCGAACATCGTCATGTTCAGATTCAGGAGTAGGAAGAGTAACAGGAGCAGGAGCAGAATCTGGAAGAGGAGGAGTAATAGGAGCAGGAGCAGGAGAAGAATCTGGAAGAGGAGGAGTAATAGGAGCAGGAGCAGGAGAAGAATCTGGAAGAGGAGGAGTAACAGTAGCAGGAGCAGGAGAAGAATCTGGAAGAGGAGGAGTAACAGTAGCAGGAGCAGGAGAAATATTTTGTATAGTTCCTCCTCTGGAAGGAATATAACGGTTAGGTGGGTATCGTATTCGAGGTCGTATTTTTAATTGTACTGCTAGTGTATTTATAATTTTTGCTTTATATTTTCTTTTTTCTTTTCGTGGTCTTATGTTAGTTTTATTTGTAATTTTTTCAAATTTTTTTTTATTTTCAGGTCGAAGAGGAACTATAGCAACATACACGTTTTCTCCTACACCTGCGACGGGGATATAAGTCCGATAACATACTGGAACGAGCTGTAATAATGCTCTTGCTGTTGTTCCAAAATCATTTGAACCAAGTATTTGACCTTGAGCATCATCGCATGTAAAAGCAAATGAAGCATCTCCTACTGCTTTGCCTTCTTGTATAAAAGAGCCAAATGTAATATATGGTTCAGCATTATATGCACTAGTAGCATTAAACCAATCATTTTTTATTCTATTTCCACTAAAACATGCTATTATAAAAGCTATTATACTTCCTGGACCAATATTTACAGGAGTCGTAGCAAAATAATAAAATACCGGTGTTTTAGAAGCACCGGCTCCTGCATTTGAATAAGTATAATATCCTACAGTTTCATTGAAGGTTTCTGAAAAAGTAAAAATACATCCAACAAAATTAAGACCTAATTTTAAAGTAAATAGAATTTGATTACGTGATAACACAAAATTCATTTGATTATCTGGTAGTAAACTACTAGCACCCCGAGGAATTTGTATGCCTTGTCCGGCTTGTACCAACCATTCTGCAGTTAAATAACTATTCTCAATACTTGTTAATCCGTTACTATATAAATCTAAATTCCATCTTCCTAATGGGTATTTATTATTTAACCATTGTGATAAGTTATCTGCATCACAAGAAATAGTCCGTGATGCATCATCGTATAAAGAAGACATAGTATAACGTTCGGGTAAGGGAGGAACCCCTGAATTGTCTCGTACATAATTTTTAAAACCACTTTCTACTGTTTCTTTAATTTGTGATTTTAGTGCTTGTATAGCCCCTGCATGAGTAAGTGTTGGGTTGGCTGTAGCGTAGTTTTGTATCATCAGTGGTGATATTGCTACATTGTCTACATTAAAATCAATAATTACTTCACGGGGATTAGTACTTACTACCAAGGGAATTAATGTACATCCGTCTGGTGTTTGTTGACCAAAAGGAATACGCATTAATTCCCTTTGTTTTTCTTTGATTGTGCCCATATTTATTAAATTTACCGTTTGTGCAGTAATAAAATTTCTAATAGAATCAGAATAGTTAAACGAACATATTCCATGATTCTTTTGTGTTAATCGTAACAAAGCACTTTTAAATAAATCGGCTTCAGAATTTGTAGTACCTCCTCTTGGTTTTGCTGCATCACCGATAACATCCTGATACGTCATGCATAAGTTATCGTCTCGTATATTTCTTTCACCTGGTAACGATTGAACTGCTTTTTTATTTTTTTCTTCTTTTTTTATACCGCTTGATGGATTACGTATGGGCGGAACTTTTTTAAACATCCTATCCTATATCACTACTAATAATAATAAAGTAACTATACTTATATTATTATTATATATTTATTACAAAATCTAAAACTAATATTACTTGCATTTACCTTTAAGTTCGGCGTTATTTGTCACTCCGTCCCATAGTATTTTCTTCCCACACACATTATTAACCCACGTCATTTTATTTTTATAATTGCTACACTCACCTGGGTCATTTAATACAGTATATTTCGGTGGGCGTTGTAATGAACCGGCTGCTGAGCTACATGTTCCCAAATTCTTACTATTTGGCTCACAATAATTTTTTCCTCTATTCGGTCCCCTATTATATTTTTTTAATAACCAGTAATCCGGGCATGTCGACTGAATCAATGTAAATTTACTTTTCTGGTCTTGATAAATAAAGTATGCTGTCCCTACTAATAAAACAACAAATATAATACCCGCAACAGTTAACGTAACGCTATTAAATGACATAATTTATCTTTATCTATCTCGTATAAGTGTATATATAATGTATATATAATTAATTATTTTCTGCATTTAATTATTTCAACGACTAAATATTAAATATTAAAATTTAGATATTTTTATATTTAGTTATTAATATACAACAAAACAAATCTTCTAAAATGTTTTCAGGAAACAGAAATGCAAATTCAACATGTATGCCTCGCGATTCTAACACAGTCAAAAATATATCAACCGTAACAACATCTAACGGTCGTATCGATATCGAAGGTCCGCCACCTGAAGCAAGATTCGCCATGTGGGATAAAATACCCGTAAATCAAATTACTACATTTAGAGATGCGCTAACCGGCAACTGGATGGACAACGATGTAAGTAACGTCTTTTTCAGTAAAGATAATATCCAGATTATTCAGAATACTCTTCGCGCCGAAGTACACCGTCTATCCAATGGCGAGTATACCATCGCTCAACAAGACAACGATGAACTAAAGATTATTATGCGCGCATTATACCTCGAAAGCGCCATCAACTTGCCAACCAATATTCGCGAACAAGTCGCCGCATTAAACCAGCACGTCGTCAATCACTGTGTTCCTAAACTAATCAATGAGATTCGCGCATACTTGAAGTATAAACGCGATGCTAGTAATATGTATACCATAATGACATGGCCAACATACGATAACGTCAAGGGCAAGACGCTCGAAATGAAGCCTTGGTTTTAAACCATGATACCTAAATAAAAAAAAAATATAGTACAACTTTTTGCTATATATAGCAAGAAGTTTTACCTTAATATACTCCTTGTAATACTCCTTGTACACTCCTTTGTAATTTATTTTCACTTGGCTTTTGCTTTCTTAACCTTTACCGCGCCCACTTTTGCAGCGCTTTCACCTGTAGCCGAATACGTCGTCGCTTCTATAAACTTATTATATTCAACCTCCAATTCTTCTAAATCTTTCAGCCACATTTGTTCCACCGTTTTCGAAGTTAGTTCGCTCAACTCCGCTTCCTTCTTTTCTTTTTCATTTAGCAGTTTTTTTACATTTTCTTCCGATACGCTATCCATGGGCAGTTTTAGCAAATACTTGTATCCTTGTCCCGACGAGGACGACGACGACGAATCATCCTCTCCTTTATCATCGCCGCTCCCCGAATCCATCGAGTCATATTTCCGTTCTTTCAATAACTCCACAAGCTGTTTGTTCGTTTTGCGACGAAGGTCAATCGTATCTTCCAATAATTCGGTAATATATCGCGCACGATTACTCAGCACCATTAGTTCTTTGCGAAGTCCCGCAATAAGAGCATCTTTGCGTTTACCATAAAACGCCAGCCGTGTTACGCTATACGAGTCCGCAATTTCTTCCGCGTTACCGTATTTAACAAGCTTCTCATTCGCATCAAACAGGTTCATATTTGTCGTAGACTGTGTGGAGTATAATCCGAGCACTTTCTCCAGCATGGTGCAATCATATTCCGCAGCCTTTTCACTATATGTCTTGATAATATTCGCCGCCATTGTAACCGTGATATCCACATGTGTATCCGTGCTCATATCATTGTACTCCTTCACAATCGGTGCTGTGTTTGCGGCGCTGTCCTTGTCCTTACTTCCCGCTGGTGGCTCAATCAGATTCTCCAAGAACTTTTTATAATTGTCCGTCCATGTTCCAATCGGCAATTCCGTAATACGCACCTTCTTCTCATCTAGAATCGTATAGCATCCCTTGAACAAATACTTGCTATCTCCGACACGACGAATTTCTCCCCTGAAGTTCTTATAAAACGGCTCGATGGTTGGTGCAGGTGCGGATGCCCCCATAGCCCCCATAAGTTTATTCCGAAGATACCCGATAATTTGCGTAGGGCTATAACACATGATTTCGGTACTAAAACCAGTTCCGATTCCTTTTGTTCCATTCACCAGCACCATAGGAATAACGGGTACATAATAAATTGGCTCGACGCTCTGACCGTCATCATCCAAGTAGGTGAGAACGGCGTCATCCTCCGGTCGATAAATAAGCCGCGTGAGTTTATTCAGCTGTGTGAAGATATACCTTTCGCTAGCAGAGTCCGAGCCCGATTGAAGCCTCGTATTATGTGTAATTGTAAAATCTCCGAGCAAGAATCGTTCATTTTTGTCAATATTCCAACCGCAAAATGGACCGCGTCCGATATTTTTAATTTCTATTTGATGTGTATAATTATTTCTTAACCTTTTTTGATTTATAATTTGTTTTCTTGGTACTTTTACAGGAATTTTATGAATATTATCCCCTGTAATTAATAATACAAACATATTATTAGCAGCTTTTAATAGTTTAGCTCTAAACCCCAAAGAACCAGCAATAATTCGAAATGATTCTAGTAAATATTTTCTTTTCTCGCATTGAGATATTTCGTAACAGTAACAGTTGTTTTGCCTTTTCAAACATCCATCTGTATCAATCATACCAGCCAACAACTTTAATCTATTTTCTTCCGAATTTACTATATATTTATCCGGAACATGTTTATTATTATAAAGATTATGCTTTTTAAATAATTCTGTAACAGGATTTAAATTAACCACATTATGTCCATCAATATTTTTTCCTTCACACCTAACATAATTATTTTGTTTTTCAAAAGTCCAGTCGCATGCATTGCAAATATGTTTTGATGTTAAACACCCTATACATGTAGTGCGACTATGTGCAGCATCTCCAATCGATGGTATTTTTTCTTTTGACGAACCTCGACGTCTAATATAAAACGAATGATTTTCGTGTGGAGGGATACTTTTAACATGACATATTTCACATCCGATAGTATCTGTCCATATAGCCCATGATTTAATAATTTCACTATCCATACTTGCGAATGCGTTACATTTACTCATTCCGTCTCCTAACCATAGTCCTAGAATATAAGGGTCGATTGGTAACTCTTGTTCTTCCCATTGAATAACTGACGTATTGATAATTCCTTTTATGTGTTTTTTTACACTACTTGGTAGAGATAAGTATTGTTGAACATTAATATCAAATATATTATTATCCGACACCGTGTTGGAAATTTCTAATATTTTGTTATATGCGTCTTCTTTACTTAAACGCGATTTATTAAAATGATTACCAGTTGCTGTTTCTGATGTGCTGCTATGTATACTTTTTGCCTTTTTAGTAGTGTCATCAAAATAACTCATATGCCAAGATTTGGATGACTCTTTCCAAAAGATTGACTTGTGTCCGGAATAACACACCGTCAAAATATGATGACTATTCACTATATAATTGTCCATATTTCCATTCGATACTTCATACATTTCATCCACCCCTTCTGTAAGCTTGGAAACTGTTCGGCATTCTCCATCATCACCAATCAGTTTGTCACCAACCTTTATATTTTTAGCTTTTTCGATCATACCGTTCCACAAGAATACAGGTGTTTCGGGGTCAATGCACCCAAACTGACCATTGGGTTCAAACAAGTTGATGTTGTTGCTGCCTACGAAGTTCTGCGCCATTCCGACAATCGCCGCATTCAAACTCGCCTCGCCATGATGGTACCCCGAGTGTTCCGAAACATAACCACTAAACTGTGCGACCTTGATTTCTGACTTGAAGTTTTTCTTGAACGCCGAAAACAGAATCTTTCGCAAGGAGATTTTCAGCCCGTCCATCAAATTCGGGATAGAGCGGTCGCAATCATATTTCGAAAAGTGTATCATCTCGTCGTTGATGAATTTTTGATATGTGACGCTCGGTTGAAGTGTGTCCAGGTATCTGTCGCGTGAATATGTAGCCAACCACGTCTTGCGGTCATCTGCGCGTTTCTTATTGAATACCATATCAATCGCATTGTCACACGCTGCGCCACTATGTGTAAAATCGACGATTTTCTTATGTTCGAAATACTCCTTGAACTCCTTGCCTGTACTTGTGCCTAAACCTTTATAATACTTGATGTTCCATCCAGACGGTTGTGTGTTTGCAGTAGCGACAACACCGCCCCCCGCAGCTTCGGCAGCTTCGTTCGCCTCTTTCCATGCGCGATACTCACCTTCATTGTAGAATACTTTTTCTTGTGCCCCCTTCTTCGCCTTCAAAATCGGCGTATTCATAAAGCCAATAAATCCGGGGATTTCGGTAAGAGACGCCCATTCGCTCTGAAACATATTGATTCCCAACCCCTTGATATGAGAGCCGTCCAAATCTTGGTCCGTCATAAACAATACTTTGCCATATCGCAGACGGTATTTTACATCATCGGGAGTATATTTGCGCCCGACTTCAAGCCCGAGGATTTGCTTGATTTCCGTAATTTCGTTGTTTTCCGCGATTTTTTTGAGCGCTTCCCCGCGCGTATTCATCATTTTACCTTTCATCGGATACACGCCAATAAAGTTGCGGTCTTCGCGACTGAGACCCGATACGATTCCCGCCTTTGCTGAGTCACCTTCGCAAAATATAACCGTACACTGCGCCGACTTCTCTGTCCCCGCATAGTTTGCATCGATTAGTTTCGGAATACCGCGAATCGTGCGCGTCTTTGTTCCATCCGTCTTCTTCGCCGCCTTGTTTTCCTTCACCTCGGTCAGAGCACACGCGGCATCCATGACGCCCATCTTCGCCAACTTCTCGATAAATTCATCGCTCACTTTACATGTCGACCCGAACGATGCAACGGCGGTTCCCATCTCATCCTTGCTCTGGCTCGAGAAAGACGGATTGTCGATATCGCAGCGCAAGAATATCGCCAGCTGTTCCTTGATTGTCGTCGGCTTGACATCGACCTTTTTCTTGGTTTTGATATACTCCGTCAACTTGCGCACAATCTGGTTCATAATATACTCGACATGTTTGCCGCCCTTTTGCGTATAGATTCCGTTCACAAACGACACATGCTGAAACTCGCCATTGGGCGCAAGCGACACGACGTACTCCCACCTCGCGTCGGGCGCCTCATAGATACGTTTCGTCTCGCCTTTCGCGCCAATATAGAGGTCGATGTATTGTTGGAAATGTTTGACCGGGATAAGGGCGCCATTGTACTTGACTTTGACGGACTTGTCGGTGATGGCGGCGATGTCGTAGATGCGTTTCTCGAAAAGCGCGCGCATATCTGGCGTCAATCCTTCGATGCCGAATCGCGCATAATCGGGGCGGAAAGACACCTTCGTATATGGTTTCGACGTCGTACACTTCGTGATTTTCGGCGGGCAAATCTCGTCGAGGTTGTTCTTGAATTCTTGGATATATTTTAGACCGCGGATATGGTCAACGGTTTCGACACGACCCCATGAAGACCAGATAAGAACGAGCTTAAATCCGAATCCGTTTTTCCCGCCGACGATTTTCTCCTTCTTGTTTTCGTCGTAGTTGGTAGATGTGCGAAGGTGACCGAAAATCATCTCGGGAATCCATAGTTTGTGCTCGGGGTGTTGTGCTACGTCGATTCCGTTTCCGTCGTTTGTGATGGAGATGGTGCCATCATCGCTGATTTCGAATTCGATACATGTCACGGGGAGAGCGTTGGGTTTCGCATCGCGGATTGCTTGCTCTTGGCGAACGAAATGATCGCGACTATTGACGGCGCCTTCGTCGAACAGTTTGTAGAGACCGGGGATGTAGTGAATTGTGCGATGCACGATGGAAGATGTAGCGGAATCGTAGACAAATGTCTCGGCTTCGGTCATTTCAATAGAGCCGATATATGTGTCGGGTTTTTTGAGGATATGTTCTTTGTCTGACATTTTCTGATATTTAGCGAGTTCTTGGGTAGGGGCAGTGACGGGTGCAACCACGCCTCCGCCTCCGCCTCCGCTAACGAGTACGCTGGTATTAATTTTTGGAAGTTGAATCGACTTTTTTGCCTTCTGTGGAGCGACAGTAGGTGTAGACATTTTGATGTTGATGTTGATATTGATGTTGGTGTTGGTGTGCAGTAGCAGAGTTGTTATATATTATATTACCTTATTTTTATATCAATTTTATAATTGTTATAAAACCGTGAAAAATAAAGTGTAACATATAATATAGTATAGTATAGTATAGTAACATATAGGAGTGATATGAGTAACTTCTTTTTCAAACCGAAAACAAATAAACATTTGTGCTGTCCTCCGCCGATAGAAAAGGCGAATATCAATAGTCCGTTATTGATATATAAGTTTCCGTGTAAAATAAAATTAGCGATAAAGATTAATAGTTCGACAGGTTCGAGTAATCATAACCAGTGTTATACGGTAGCGAATCAAACATTGAATGCGTATGGGAAATGGGCGGGGTGTCCGGGTGGATCGGGTCCGGGGTATTCATCAACGATGAGGTTTGTTCCATATGATAATGGATCGGGTTTGGGTCCGAATATAGGGGCAATTCAGGGAGGTCCGTCTACCATTAGTAGGAATGGTTGAGGTTTAGCGATATATTTGGTATATTCTATTTTAATTATCTAATAATTATCTAATAATTATCTAATATTTATGAATTAGAATTATGAAATATAATTATGAATTATAATTAAAATAATATTTTTTTCTCATTCTTTTCTATAAGGTATTAAAATGCATAATAGCTACAAACGACGCCCTGATGGCAAGTATACAATCAACGGTCGCGTATTCGAGAGACTGGTCGGTTCTCGCGCTCAAGTATGGCATGAGACTGCGTATAAGACCAGTGGAGGGTTGACACGTATGGATTTGATTATGAACAAAAATGGTCGCATTGTTTCAATGAAGAAGCACAAGACCGCAAAACAAGAGAAACGATTGGTGAAACATGGGTACACTGCAAAGAAGGGCAAGTTTGGCGCTGTTAAGATTGGTGTCAAGAAGTCTCGCAAGGGTGGCAAGAAGTAGATTGGAAAACATGAGATGATACAGAAGCGTGAGATTAATCGAAAATCATTGTCATAAATAAAAACTCAATTAAGAATATTTTTATAGAAAATATAAAAATATTATTACCACATATTTTCATCTGTATCTGCATCTTGCATTCACTTTCTAGCACGTCTTCTCTTGAATGTTACATTCTTTTGAGACTTTTTGGGTTTATATTTCTTTCGATTCGATTGAGAGCCGGAACGGGAAGATGGAATTGCTTTTCTATGTTTAGGACTGGATTTCGTTTTAAATTTTGTTTTAGTTTTAGATTTAGAATTCTTTTTACGTTTGTTCTTATTTCTACGGGTGTGGTTGTTTGTATTACCTCCGCCTTGATTTCTTCTACTTTTTAGTTTCGCATCTCTTAGATTGGCTGCTATTGCTGCTGCTTCTGCTACTCTTGGTCTCGTTGACTTTACTGCTTCTGCTGTTTGTTGATGATTTTTGGTAAGTTTAGATTTCTTTATAACTTTTGGAGTTGCTTCATTTTCTACTATTGCTTTAGCACTCAATATACAAGCTGGTTCAATATTAGGATACTCTGAATTTATTAATAATCCAACATTGGCTAAAGTTTCTGCAATAGTATCTGGTATTTGCACGTCTTGGACTTGTACGATTCCTATTATACGTTCTTCTAAACCAGCTATTTCTTCTTGGTTTATTAAATATTTAAGTAATAAAATAAATAATTTCATATTTCTATAGACAGATGGAGCATCCTGTGGCGAATTAAACAAAAAAGCATTTAATATACATTTAACTAAGTAAATTATCCATTTAGTTCTAAAATATATAGAATTACATACGTCGGATACAGAAGGAAAGTTTTCAAATTTTGATGTATCACGTTCAGCCGGAGTATATATGTTAAGTTCTTGTACTCTTGGAAAAAGTCTGCTAACAAGAGTCTGACATAAATTAGGAAAATTTACTGGTTGTGATGATTGTGATGCTTGAACTAGATGAGTAATACCTGCATGTAATTCTCTAAGTAATATACCCATATTAGTTGATGCCATAATAGTAAACTCTTTTCTGTTTGGGAAAATTGAAAAACGTTTAAGAAACTGTTGGAGTATTTCATTTTGAAATACATCACTAGTATAGTTTATTCCTAAAAGTTGGAATGGATTGGGTCGACCATTTGGTTGTGATGGTACAAAAATTTTTTTAACATTTTCAACTCCATGTTCACCTTCTATTTCTCTATATTTTGTTAATGCTTCATTAATATTACGACTACCATAAGTTAAACATAAAATTTCATTGTTAGTACAATCAAAATAATCACCAGGGACTGGAACATGAGGCTCACGGAGTTGGGGTATAGCAAGGGGTATAGCAAGGGGTATAGCAAACATACACCCAAATAGTTCATTCTCAGGTCGCCCTTGTCGCGAAGCAACCACAACACGATATGATTCTACAAAAAGTTTTAAGTATGTTCTACCCAAAGCAAGAATTTTTGATGGTTTTGATTTTGTTTTTATACCGAATATCGACGTAATGAACCATGAAAAAATTAAAAACCTTCCTAAGTTATCATTAGCATCATTGTTAAATTGTACACCGTCTAAAAATGTATGAGGGGGAACTAAAACAGTATTTAAATTTAATAAATCACTATTTGGTTCCGGAAAACCGCTCCAACAAGGATTAAGACTACCTATTAAATTATTTAGACCAATATTATGCGTTTCAACAAGAACACCATCAATACCTTTAGCTCCTGCTCTCTTGCCAAAACAGTGAAAATCTGGTTCACCTTCCCCTATAATTTTCATAGAGTTAAAAGTATTCCATAAAAAAGATTGATATGCTGACGCAATAGCAATTACTCCTTCCTTTTTATTTACACTATCTCGACATGCAGCATATAGTTTATTTTTATATAAAGAATGTACAATTCCACCCATCCCATTCAATGCAGTAATCACATCAGGAATACAAGTTAAACTTCTAAATGATGGGTTTTGAAGGTCTATTTCTGTCATCATAACAGGAATACCAGCAACAGGAGCGGCAGCATTACCCGCAACAACAACTGTATCAGCCAGAGTACCAATAGGAGAAGGAGGAGGAGGAGGAGG
>SXGQ01003907.1_pt1 | contig 22656 bp, 14 predicted proteins | sample 3178371 | NCBI WGS metagenome assembly SXGQ01 (sample SAMN11356859, study PRJNA531348) | freshwater metagenome | isolation source: freshwater sample F1-20 | place: China: Fuxian Lake, Yuxi | collected 2017-12-25 | reverse complement strand
GAGAGCGTTACTGGATCTCCCTTTACAAGGTCTGGCGCGCCACCATCATTCTGTTCAAAGACGACCAACTCTTGTTTCCATGGCATCTCAACCAAATACTGCGTGCTGACTCCGGTGAAAGAGATATCTGTGATCTTTCCACCCGTGAGCACGTTGCCATGTGTGTTGTCGTCTGGGTCATGAAGTCGGAATTTTTCAGGACGAATGCCAACTTTAAGCGCAGATCCTGAGGCGTTGTTACGAGACTTCGGAAATGTGATTGTAGTTCCTTGGATATTTGCAACCACATTTGAGCCATCGGTTGATTCCACGACGCCGTCGATGAAGTTCGACTGACCGAGAAAATTCGCTACAAAAACAGTCTTGGGATTTTCATATAGATCGGCAGGTGATCCCAACTGTTCGATCTTGCCGTTATTCATGACTGCGACCGTATCGGCCATCGTCATCGCTTCTTCTTGATCATGAGTCACATGGACGAAGGTGATTCCTACCTCTGTTTGAATCCACTTCAACTCAATTTGCATCTGGCGCCTGAGTTTCAAGTCGAGGGCACCTAAAGGTTCATCGAGAAGCAATAGTGCTGGACGATTCACCACTGCCCGAGCGAGAGCGATGCGCTGTTGTTGACCGCCTGAGAGTTGACCAGGCTTTCGATTTTTCAAGTGGGATAGTTCGACTAGGCCAAGGACTTTCTCCACCGCTGCATCGACATCCTTGATTCCGCGACGGCGGAGTCCGAAGGCAACGTTCTCGAAGATCGTGAGATGTGGAAAAAGTGCATAGCTTTGGAAGACTGTATTGACCGGACGGTCGTAAGGCGGGATTCCCGCCATATCCTGCCCATCGATCAGGATACGTCCTGATGTCGGAGACTCGAATCCGGCAAGCATGCGAAGCAAGGTCGTCTTGCCGCAGCCTGAGCCCCCGAGCAGACAAAAGATTTCGCCTTTGAAGATGCTGAGAGAAACGTTGTCGACCGCGACGAAATCACCAAACCGTTTGGTGACGCCCTCGATCCGAACGTACTCCTGACCCCGGTCGACGGGCTTTTGCGCCACGCCCTACCCCCCCTTGCTTAGCGAGAATCGGGCCGCGCGGAAAATCTGGCCTCCACGCGGCCCGCATCCTGTCGCTTAATTACCAGCCTTGAAGCGGGTCCAGGTCGCAGTCAGGGACTGCGTGAACTCGTCGCTCTCTGCAAGATCAACCTGAAGACGTGACTTCACCTCGTCGGTCGGATAAATCGCCGAATTTCCGAGGATCTCGGCCTTGATCAATTTTTGCGCGGGCACATTGAAGCTCGCGTAATTGACGAGATCGGTATTCTTGGCAGCGACCTCAGGTCGCATCAAGTAGTTGATGAACGCGTGAGCGTTGTCGACGTTCTTGGCATCCTTTGGGATGGCCAGCATGTCGAAGAACATCATGGTGCCTTCGCGCGGGATCTTGTAGTCGATTTTGATACCGTTCGAGGCTTCTACCGCACGATCGCGCGCCTGGAAAATATCTCCCGACCAAGCCATCGTCAGACAAATCTCGCCGTTCGCGAGATCATCGATGAACTTTGACGAGTGAACGTACTTGATGAACGGACGAACCGACATCAACACCTTTTCAGCAGCCGCCAAATCTTCGGGTGATTCGCTATTGGGGTCTTTGCCGAGATAGATGAGAACGGTACCCGTGATCTCAGTTGGAGAATCGAGGATCGCGACACCACAATCTTTGAACTTCGACACGATTTTCGGATCGTAGAACATCGCGAGACTGTCCGTCGGGGCGTCCTTCATACGCTCGGCGATCTTGTCTTGATTGAAACCGATGCCCGTCGTACCCCAAAGATAATTTATTGAGTGGGCGTTATCAGGATCGTGCCGAGCCACCTTTGCCATCAGCTCCGGATCCATATTCGAAAGATTGGGAAGCTTGCTCTTATCGAGAGTCTGAAAGATTCCCGCCTTGATCTGACGCTCGAGAAAATTCGCCGAGGGCACGACAATGTCGTAACCCGTGGCTCCCGCGAGCAACTTCGACTCCAAGACTTCATTCGAGTCGAATACGTCGTACGTGACATCGATGCCGGTCTCCTTTTCGAAGTCGGCGATCACGCTCTCGTCGATATAATCGGACCAGTTGTAAACGTTGAGCACCTTCGACTCAGCCGCTTCCTCCGACTTCCCACCGCAAGCGGTGAGTAGCGCGGCGACGGACAGGGCAACGAGAGCCGGTCTGAAAACCTGTTTCATTTCGGGCGGACTCCTTCGGATAAAAGGAAAACTCCCGCACCATGCGGGAGAGATTGAAGTTATAGCGCAGACCCCCGCCTCGGGAAAGCCCGACCCGAGGTTTCGGGGCCGCAGCCCTCAGCCTGTCACCCAGCCCTCCCGACGCAGATCGACGTGCAGCTGGTCCAGAGACATGGCTGCCTTGGTGATGAGTTCGTCGATTTCGCTACGGGTGATAACGAGCGGCGGCGCCACGATCAGGGTGTCCCAAACGGCTCGCATGACCAGGCCGTTGCGGATAGAGAGGTCCCGCGCCCGGGTGCCGACCGTCCCCCGCTCCGGGAAAAACTCGCGTGACGGCTTTTTTGGGACCAGCTCCAGCGCACCGAACAGCCCGAGGCTTCGCGCCTCGCCCACGAGTGGGTGCGCGGCAAGCTCGCGCCAACGCGCCGACCAATACGGCACCAGATCGTCCCGGACGCGCTCGACTACCCGCTCTTTTTGCATGATCTCGAGATTCGCGAGCGCCACCGCGGCAGCGACTGGATGCCCGGAATAGGTATACCCGTGAGCGAACTCCCCGCCCTTTTCAATGAAAACCTCGGCGACGCGATCGGACACCATGAGCGCGCCGAGAGGCTGGTACCCGGAAGTGATGGCCTTGGCTAGCGTCAGAAAATCCGGCCGAGTTCCGAAGTACTCGCAACCAAACCACCGACCCGTCCGACCGAAGCCGCAAATCACTTCGTCCGAGCCGAACAGGATGCCGTAGCGGTCGAGAATTCGCTGGATCTCGGGCCAGTAGGTCTCGGGGGGAATAACGACCCCGCCCGCCCCTTGCACCGGCTCACCGATGAAGGCCGCCACGCGCTCTGGACCGATCTCGATGATTTTAGTCTCGAGCTCTCGTGCGGCCTGAAGGCCGAACTCGGCAGGATCGAGATCACCCCCGCGCTCGAACCAATAGGGCTGGTTGATATGCACGATACCTGGGATGGGCAGACCGCCTTGGGCGTGCATCGCCTTCATGCCGCCGAGCGAAGCACCGGCCATGGTGCTGCCGTGATACCCGTTCCAGCGGCTGATGATCACCTGCCGCTGCGGCTCGCCGCGCAACTCCCAATATCGACGGGCGAGTCGCACGAAGGTGTCGTTGGCCTCGCTGCCCGAGCCCGTGAAGAACACGTGCTTGAACTGCGGCGGCGTGAGTTCGGCGAGCTTCGCCGCAAGCTCGATCGCCGGGGGATTCGCACACTGGAAAAAGCTGTTGTAATACGGCAGCTGTTGCATCTGCCGATACGCGGCCTCCGCGAGTTCGCGACGTCCATAGCCAAGCGCCACGCACCACAAGCCCGACATACCATCGAGGATTCGATGGCCTTCGCTGTCGTAGAGATACACCCCTTCGGCCCGGGTGATGACGCGGGTGCCGCGCGCCGCGAGCGCCCGCGAATCGGTGAAGGGATGTAAGTAGTGGGCGGCGTCCAACGCCTGCCACTCGGCCGTACTGCGCTCTGGGATCGGGCTCATCACCACATCTTACGACGCCAAACCCTCAAACGTTGAGTAGCAGATGCTCACGCTCCCACGAACTGATCACCTGCAGGAACACCTCGTGCTCGGCCTGTTTCACGAGAGAGAAGGCCGACACGAAACTCTCGCCCAGGATCTCGATGAGCGGATCACACTCACCCAGCAGGCGGATCGCCTCGTCGAGATTACGCGGCAACGAAAACGGAAGATCGTGAGCGCTACCCGAAATGGGCTCGGTGGGCGTCAGCCCCTGGACCATGCCGAGGTAGCCGCAAGCGAGCGACGCGGCGCTCGCGAGGTACGGGTTAGCGTCGGCGCCGGAGAGTCGGTTTTCGATGCGGCGCGACTGAGGGTCGGAGCCCGGCACCCGTAAACCGGCCGTGCGGTTGTCGTAACCCCACTGCACGTTGATGGGCGCCACCTGAAATCGAGTGATTCGTCGGTAGGAGTTCACGTTGGGCGCAAGCAGCGCCATGGCAGCCGGCAGATAACGCTGCATACCGGCGATATGCGAGAAGAAAAGCGGCGTCGGCGAGCCATCGGCGTTCGAGAAGACGTTTTTACGCGTCTTACTGTCCACGATACTTTGGTGGATGTGCATGGCACTGCCCGGCTCCTTCGCGTGAGGCTTGGCCATGAAGGTCGCGTACATCTTGTGCCGAAGCGCCGCCTCACGAGCGGTGCGCTTGAACATGAATGCCTGATCGGCCAGGTCGAGCGCGTTCCCGTGCAACAGGTTGATCTCCATCTGCGCCGGACCGTCTTCGTGGATCAGCGTATCGATGGCGATATCCTGATCTTCACAGAACTGATACACATCATCGAAGAGCGGATCGAATTCATTGACGGCCGCGATGCTGTACGACTGACGTCCAGGCTCCGCACGACCCGAACGACCGATCGGCGGCTTGAGCGGATAGTCCGCGTCGATGTTGGGCTCGACGAGATAAAACTCGAGCTCGGGCGCCACCACAGGCTCCCATCCCTTCTGCGCGTACAAATCGAGCACATGCCGCAATACTTCTCGCGGCGCCATCTTCACGCGTCGACCATCCGAATAGAAGCAATCGTGGATCACCTGCGCCGTCGGCTCAGGCGCCCAAGGCACACGACGGATCGTCCGCGGATCGGGCTTGAGAATGATGTCGATCTCCGCCGGGCTCATCGCTGCGGCGGTTTCCTCGGGGTAGTCGCCCGTCACCGTCTGCAAGAAGATGCTCTCGGGCAAGCGCATGCCCTGATCGCCCTGAAATTTTTGAGCCGGCATCACCTTGCCGCGGGCGATACCTGCCATGTCCGGGACGATGGCCTCGACTTCCTGAATATTGTGGTCACGGAAAAACTGCGAAATGGGATCTGTCATGACTCGAACCTCTATTAAGCGCCCCGCTGTCGTCGAGCCGCACGGACTCGCGCGGCGTCTCCGAAAGCGGCGAACAGCGCCACTGAAAAATTATTGGCCATCACCCGCCACTCTGGATGCCACTGCACACCCCAAGTGAACGCGGGTGCATCGGGCAGACAAAACGCTTCGATCAAACCGTCGGGCGCGCGAGCGGCCACCTGTAAACCGGGGGCGAGCTGTTTGACACCCTGACCATGCAAAGAATTCACTTTCACGCGATCGACACCACCCGCCCACTCGCGCATCGGCCCTGCCTCGAGCAACACCTCGTGTGCCGGGCCATACTGGACTTCGAGGGGTGCCGATTTATCTTCTCGATGATCGAAATAACCCGGTGCCTCGTGGACCTTCTGCCAGAGCTTGCCGCCGAGCGCGACATTCATTTCCTGAAATCCACGACAAAGCCCAAGAATCGGCACGCCCTGATCGATGGCCGCACGAATAAGCGGCAAGGTCGTCGCGTCGCGCTCAGCGTCGTGCAGCGTCCCGGGCTCACTCGGGCCCTCGTCGTAATGATGCGGCTCAACATTCGACGGGCTCCCTGGAAAAAGCAGACCGTCGAGGCGGGCGAGCAGATCTTCCGCCTCGAGCGGCTCCGGTAGTACCGGAATGAGCACGGGCATTCCACCGGCCGCCCTCGCCACGGCGTGAGCGTACTTCTCACCGACCATGTGAAAAGGATGGGGGCCGACCATGCGACGGTCGGCAGGAATTCCGATAAGCGGACGAAGGGACATTCGAAATGCGGATTCGGGATTGGCCCGAAACGCGAGCCGATTAAATCACAAGGCGTCCTGTATAACCGTCCAGTCTTCGAGGTTTTTGATCTAAGTCACTGTTTTAATTGAATCTATATTGCTAGGTCTACGTCGGCACCGTATGCTCGATCACCTTTCCGGGCACCTCGCCCGGGTCCAACCCCCGAGTTCCCATGAGTGCCTTTCCCGAGCTCGCTCGCTTTCTCGAGCGCTATCCCGACACCCGGCATGTCGATGTTTTTCTCAATGACCTGAACGGGGTCGAGCGCGGCAAGCGCATCGAGCGCGAAGCTCTCGAGCGGCTCTATACCGACGGGATGTTGCTCCCGGGCTCCATGTTCGCTCTCGACGTTCAGGGGGGAACCATCCAGGAGAGCGGGCTCGGCTTCGATGAAGGCGATGCCGATCGACCCTGCAAACCTCTGCCCGATTCTTTGGTGCCCGTGCCTTGGCAGAGCGGTGGCGTCGCACAAGTTCAGGTGGCGATGTACGAATCCGACGGCCGACCCTTCTTCGCCGATCCGCGCCACGTGCTGACGAAAGTACTCGACCGATTCCATCGCCTCAACCTCACTCCGGTCGTCGCGCTCGAGTACGAGTTTTATTTCATTGACCGCGAACGCCTCGAAGGCGGCATGCCACAACCGCCACCGCTACCGATCGCCGGTCGGCGCGAGTTCCGTACGCAGATCAACTCGATGACCGATCTCAACGAATTCTCGAAGGTGCTCTCACGTATCGACGAAGTGGCGCGTATTCAGGGTCTGCCCTCAACCAGCGCGCTCGCCGAATACGGGCCGGGGCAATTCGAAGTGAACCTCGAGCATCGACCCGATGCCCTACGAGCCTGCGACGAGGCCATGCGATTCAAGCGCGTGGTGCGCAGCGTCGCTCGCGAGCAGGGCTGGGACGCCACGTTCTTGCCGAAACCCTATCGCGACATGGCGGGCTCCGGTTTGCATGTACACGTGAGTTTGCTCGATGCCGCCGGCCAAAACATCTTCGCCTGCCCCAACCCGGGAGACGCCCCGGATGACGCACCCCATCACGGAATTGAGAGTTCGGCCTTGAGACACGCCATCGGCGGCATGCTCAGCAGCCTCGCCGACGGCATGGCCGTGTGTGCTCCTGGCCCGAACTCTTATCGGCGTTTTAGGCCGGAAGCCTACGTGCCGATGATTCCGTGCTGGTCGATCAATAATCGCGGCACGGCCGTGCGCATCCCTTTGAGCGATGCTCAAAACCGACGCATCGAGCATCGACTTGCCGGTGCAGACGCCAATCCTTACCTCGTCGTCGCCTGGGTGCTCGCCGGCATCCACCACGGTATCGCCGAAGCGCTGGAGCCGGGTGAGCCCATCCGCGGCAATGCATACCGGGAGTCCGGTGAACGCCTGCCCCTGCATTGGGCGAGCGCCATCGAGCGATTCGCACGCAGCGAATTCGCTGCCGGTTATCTCGGTCGCCCGTTCCGCGATCACTATGCCAAGGTCAAGCAAGGCGAACTCGATGAGTTCAACTCCCATGTGACACCACTCGAGATGCAGTGGTATCTCGGCGCGGTCTGATCACGCGATGAGCAGTCACCTCCGATGAGCACTCACGTCGACTCGTGGTACGCCTCGAGCACGACTGCGGCTCCGCCAAGACCGCGTCTCGAAGGGGATATCGACGCCGACATCTGCGTCGTCGGCGGTGGAATTGCCGGCTGCTCGACCGCGCTGCACCTTGCCGAACGCGGCTATCGAGTCGTTTTACTTGAGGCGGAACTCATAGGCTGGGGCGCTTCGGGACGCAGCGGCGCACAGGCCATTACCGGCGTCGCCTGCGGCCAGACCAAGCTTGAGACTTTGGTGGGCGCCGGCGATGCGCGTCGAATTTGGGACATGACGGTCGAGGCCCTACAGCTACAGCGAGAACTGATCGACCGACATCGCATCGACTGCGACTACGTGGCCGGGCAGATGCATGTCGCTCTGAAGCCTCGGCAGGAGCGTGAATTGCGAGAAGATGTCGAGTTCACCCACGCAAGATATGCGCACGATTCGCTGCGCATGGTCGAGCGAGACGAACTACGAAGCCTGATCGCTTCCGATCGGTATATCGCCGGCACCTACGACTCAGCCTGCGGTCATCTCAATCCGCTCAAATACACCGCTGGTCTCGCAGCCGCGGCCGAGCGAGCTGGCGCGAGGATTTTCGAGCACTCGCGAGCGCTCGACTACCAGCGAGCGTCATCGGAATCGTCGGCGACATCGCCCCTGACTTCGCCTCTACTCGTTCGCACCGAGAGAGGTGTCGTCCGCTGCCGTTCGATTGCACTATGCGGAAACGCCTGGCTCGGGCCTTTCGCGCCTGCGCTCGCCCGCAAGATCATCGGCGTCGGCACCTATATCGTCGCTACCGAGCCACTTGGCGCAGAGCGAGCCGCCGCACTCATCACCAATAACGCCGCGGTGACCGATATCAACTGGGTCATCGATTACTTTCGAAGGTCATCCGATCACCGCCTGCTCTTCGGCGGACGCGTGAGCTACTCGGGCATCGACCCGCTCGGCACACGCCGTGCGACTCGTGCACGCATGATCAAAGTATTCCCGCAGCTCGCCGATACGACGATCGACTTCGCCTGGGGCGGGCTCGTCGACATCACCCTGAACCGCGCACCTCATTTCGGACGCCTCGAGCCCGACGTCTATTTCGTCCAAGGGTTCAGCGGTCACGGCATCGCGCTTACCGGCATCGCCGGCAAACTACTGGCCGAAGCCATCAGCGGCACTCACGATCGGTTCGATGTCTTCGCGCGTATCAAGCATCGCGATTTCTCAGGTGGAACGGCTCTGCGCCGGCCCGCGCTGGTTCTCGCGATGCTCTGGTATCGACTACGCGACTTGCTTTGATCAGCCGCCCGTAGGCTGCGGCAGGAAACGCGCGAACATCGGTCGCAGCCGCTTCTCGGTGATTTCGGCAACGGCCGAGTACGCCGCAGGCACTACGACCAACGACAGCAATGTCGAGGTGATGAGCCCGCCGATTACCGAGACACCGAGCGGGGTTCTGAAACTACCATCGGCACCCAGGCCAAGCGCAATTGGAAGCATCCCTGCACCCATGGCGAGCGTAGTCATGATCACGGGGCGTGCACGCTTACGACAGGCATCGATCAAGGCCTCGTCACGCGACATTCCGGCTCGTTCACCGAGGATCGCGTAGTCCACGATCAAGATCGAATTTTTGACGGCAATGCCGTTTAGTAGCAGGAGGCCGATGAGCGACGGCAAGGACAGCGAGTTACCCGTCAACAGCAATAGACCGAAGGCACCACCGCCGCACAAGGGCACGGCCGCCAGAATGACGATAGGCTGTGTGGCGCTGTGGAAGAGCAGTAGCAGCACCAGATAAACAGAGGCGATACCCGCGAGCAACGCGAGCGCGAAGCCCACGAAGAGCTCGACAAAAGCCTCCGAGTCGCCAGCCGGCAAAATACGTACTCCTGCAGGAAGGTTCTGCATGGCCGGCATGTTGCGAACCTTCGCCATGACGTCGCCGAGCGGTAGTCCATTGAGCTCGGCTGATACCGTCACCGTACGTTCACGATTCAGTCGATCGATGCGCGCAGGACCACTACCCTCAGTGATATCCGCTACCGCCGACAACGGTACCGGCCCAGATTTACCCGGCACACGTAACTGACGCAGCACCGAAGGGTCGGTGAGCGAGGAACCCGCCAACTGCACACGGATCGGGACCTGTCGCTCGGCGAGATTGAGCTTGGCCAAACGCTGCGTCACATCGCCACTCGTCGCGATGCGAGCCGCATCGGCGATATCGACCGTCGATACGCCAAGATCAGCGGCACGAGCCGGATCGGGTCGGATCACGATTTCGGGACGTAGCAGCGCCGCCGTCGTGGTCACCGAACCGACGCCAGGAACAGTTCGAATCGCCGCGGCAATTTCTTGGGCAGCGAGCGATAACTGCTCGGAATCTTTGCCGCCGATGGCCATCGAGAGTCGATCGCCTGGACCGCCCGCAACGAAACTCGCTCGAACACCGGGTAACGACACCAGAGCCTTTCGCACGTCATTTTCAATCTCGGCGCTGGTGCGATCGCGATCTTCGGCAAATTGCAGCGTCATCGAGACCTTGCGCACCTCCGGGAAACTGAGCCCGCCGCCCATGGTCTCGCCACGCTCACCGCCCACGGTGGTGAAGGTGCGGACGACCTCGGGCACTGCAACTCTCAGGCGAGCACGAACTTCGGCCGCCACCTCGAGCGAATCCGAAAGCCGCGCCCCCGGCGGCAACTCGACCTGCAACTGAGCTCGCGACTGATCGGAGCTCGGGACAAACGTTTTCGGGATCAACGGCACCAGCACCAGCGAAAACACGAACGTTCCCATGGCAAGAAAAATGACTCGTCGACGATGATGGATCGCGTACTCAACCCAACGCAGATAACGCTTCATGAGCGGCGAGTCCGTCGCCGTCTTGGGTTCACCCCTCATGAAATGTCCCGCCAGCATCGGCGTGAGTAAACGAGCCACGAGCAAAGAAAAGAGAACGGCTGCGGCCGCAGTCCAACCGAACTCGCGGAAGAATTTACCCGTGACACCGGGCATGAAAGCGACCGGAATGAACACCGCCGCCAGCGTGACTGACGTGGCGATTACGGCGATGCCGATCTCATCGGCGGCATCGACGGCCGCTTGCATGGGTGGCTTGCCCATGGCGCGATGCCGCGCGACGTTTTCGACCTCGACGATCGCATCGTCGACCAACACACCAATCACCACCGCGAGCGCGAGGAGTGTCAGCAAATTAAGCGAGAAACCGAGCCAACTCATCACGGCGAAAGTGGGTATGACCGAGAGCGGCAACGCCAAGGCCGAGATCGCCGTCGCACGCCATTCGCGCAGGAAGAACCAAACGACGATCACCGCGAGCAGTGCGCCCTCGATGAGCATCATCATCGACGCGTTATAGGACTCTTTCGCCGTTTCGACTGTGGACTGCACCTCGGTGAAACGCACCTCGGGATGTTCAGTCTGTAATTTTTGGATGCTCTTTCGAACACCCTCACCCACCGCAACCTCACTGGAGCCCGCAGTACGACGAACCGAGAATCCGACTACCGGCTTGTCGTCGAGCAAGGCCGCTGCACGCGCCTCGGCAGCGCCGTCCGTCACGGTCGCGATTGCGGAGAGTCGAACGGTGCGACCATCGGGGAGATAAATCGGATAGTCGGCGAGATCCTGCGCGCTACGTACTACAGCGACCGTGCGCACCGACTGCTCGGCGCCGCCTGTCTCGGTACGGCCACCCGGGCGCTCCACCTGCAATCGCGCTAATTGGCTAGAGACCGAGCCCGCCGTGACGCCAAGCGCCTGTAGGGCCTCGGGCCGTAGATCGACGCGCACTTCTCGCTCGACGCCGCCTACACGCGATACCGAGCCGACCCCAGAGACTCCGTAAAGCGCCTTGGTGACTTTGTCGTCGACAAACCAGGACAACTCGTCGGGCGCGAGGCGATCAGACTCGACGGCGAATCCGATCAGCGTCCCACCCACGAGATTGATGCGCTGGATGACCGGTTCGTTGATATCTTGCGGCATATCGCGACGGACCCGCGATACGGCATCTTTGACCTCATCGAGCGCTTGGTCGATGTTTCTCCCCAACTCGAACTCGATGCGCGTAACTGAGGTTCCCTCACTTACTGCCGAGTTGAGACGTTCAATCCCGGGAATGCTTGCGATCGCATCTTCGACGCGACGAGTCACGTCGGTTTCAAGCGTCGAGGGCGAAGCGCCGGGCAATCCGACAGACACCTGAATGGTCGGTAGGGCGATATCCGGCAACTGGGAAATGGGCAACTGCCTCAAGCCCCAAAATCCGGCGATCACGAGGACTACGAACAACAGGACCGAAGGCAGGGGGTACTGAATACCCCAGCGCGACAGTTTCATGAGCTCTGACCGTCGACGACCTTGACGATATCGCCATCACTGAGGAAACCCGCGCCCCGAGCGACGACTTTTTCGCCGTCTTTGAGCCCAGAGCGCACTTCAACGGAATCACCCTGCGGCGGGCCGGAATCGATGCGGCGCTGGAGCACTTTGCCGCCCTCGCCCATCACGAAGACATAGGGGTAGCCATCGCGGAAAACGACGGACTGCCGGGGAATAACGGTGACGTCCGCTTTGCCGACCCGCACACGACCTTCCGCGAACATGCCAGCGCGCAGTGCGCCAGGCTTTTCGAGATCGGCGTATACGACCGCGGTCCGCGTCTGAGGATCGATCGACGGCGACACCGCACGAATGACGCCAGTGACCACATCGCCCGAGGGACCTCGCAGGTCAACCGTTGCACCCACCTTGATGCGAGTGAGGTCGTTCTCGGAGACCTCGGCGCGCCACTCGAGGCGGCCGCGTCGAATGAGACGAAGCAACTCTCCACCGCCCGAGACGATTTGGCCGGGCTGAACATTACGCGCGGAAATCACGCCGGCATCCGGCGCACGAAGCGTCGCAAACCCAAGTCGCAACTTGGAGGCATCGCGTTCAGCCTCGGCGGAAACCACTTGCGCCTCGGCCTTCGAGCGATTGGCGCGCAGCACTTCGAAATCATTGGTTGAGATCAGGTTGCGCTCGAGCAAGCTCGCCCCACGCTTCTCTTGAGAGATCGCAAGCTCAGCGTTCGCGCGGGCTTGAGCAAGACTCGCCTCTGCCTGCCTCGCCTGCACATCGAGTGTGCGACGATCGAGCTCGAGAAGCGCCTGCCCCGCAACAACCTTGTCGCCCGGCTCGACGAGCACATTCGCGACACGCAGCCCTGCCACCTCGACGCCGAGAGACATTTCCTGCCAAGCCGCGACTGACCCGGAGGCCACGATCTCGCGATCGATCTGCCGACGTTCCGCAGCCACCAGCGTGACCGTGAGCGAGGACGCTGCAGTCGCCTCGCCACCCCCGCGCGAGCAGGCAGCTAGGGCAAGAACGGCGGCTAGCGCCACCACGGTGAGGGAATTTTTGGGGGACATCACCCGATGGACGATACGCACCTCGGGTGGGCGGTGACCACGAAGCCACCCCCCGGCGTCCATGGCCCGGTCAGATTGGACTAACGAATCTCGAAAGCCCGATGAATATCCGTATTTCGCGCAAAGTCGGGCGGTACGGTCTCACGGCTGATCTCGCGGATCGAATGACGTGACATCAAGCCCTCATCCAGCCGAAATCTTTGGGCGTTCGTCGAAAACACGAGCAAGCCACCGGGCGCGAGTACCGCCATGCAATCCTCGATAAGCCCCACGTGATCACGCTGCACGTCGAACACCCCTTCCATGCGCTTGCTGTTCGAGAACGTCGGCGGATCGCAAAAGATGAGATCGTATCGTTCGCCACGCTGGGCCGCAGCGGTGAGCCACTCACGTACATCAGCACGCTCGAAGCGATGCCTCGGACCTGCGAAATCATTGAGCGCGAGGTTAGCCTGAGCCCAGTCGAGGTAGGTGGCAGACAAATCGACGGTCGTGGTCGAGATCGCACCACCCGCTGCCGCATAGGCGGTCGCCGTTCCCGTATACGCGAAAAGATTGAGGAAGCGTTTGCCTGAGGCGGCCTCGCGCAATCGAGCGCGAGTGGCTCGATGATCGAGAAACAAACCCGTGTCGAGATAGTCTTCGAAGTTCACTCGAAAACGAAGCCCGCCCTCGCCCACGACGCGGAACTCGCCGCGCTCGTCGCGCTTGGTGTACTGATCGCCTCGCTTGACGCGACGACGGGTCCGAAGATGAACGTGATCGGGCTTGATGTCGGTCGCCACAACGAGACCCGCAAGCGCCTCGGAGCGGCGCTTGCGAACGGTTTCCTCGGGGATCTGCGCCGGCGCCTGATATTCCTGTACCACGAGCCAGCGCTCCGACTCGTCCGCCGCCGTATACAAATCGATCGCAAAGGCGTACTCGGGCATGTCGGCATCGTAAAGCCGATAACAACCGACCCCCTCGCGACGCTGCCAGGCCGAGAGCTGCTTGAAATTCTTGCGAATTCGGTTCGCGAACATCACGGCCCCCGGCTGCTCGGCGAGCGACACGTCGATCTGCGAGCCCTGACGCGGACGTAGATCACGCGCAGCCGACTCACCGACGCGCACGCGCAGCAAGCGACACTCGAGCGCGCCCACGAACACGTTGTGAACGCGATGCGCACGCAATCCAAGCTCGAGTCCGAGCGACGCGTCGCCACTCAGTATCGCGGCCTCCCAGCCCTGGAAACGTTCGCGCAGCACCTCGCCCAACTCTGCATGTACCGCACGCGCCGCAGCCTGATCGCCTAAACGAACACCCCAAGGCGGATTCGTACACAGCAAGCCATGGGGCGTCGGCGGATCTGTAGTTTCAAGTGTGCCCGCTTCGAACGCCGTGATTTCCGCGACTCCAGCATGAGAAGCGTTGATCACAGCATCACGAAGCAATCGTTTATCTTGATCTCGCCCTAGCAGTCGCATGCCCTTTGCTTTGCACTCGGCGAGTCCCGCAGCCGCTCGTGCTTCACTGATCTCGACGAGCCGACGCCAGAACTCGGCATCGTGACCCTTCCAGCCAAGGAACCCGAAGTAACGACGACGATGATTGGGCGCGATACCCGCAGCCATGCGCACAGCCTCGACGACGAACGTCCCTGCGCCACACATCGGATCGATGAAACCTCCGTCTGCGGCAGCGATCTCAGGCCAACCCGCGCGCATCAGGATGCCGGCTGCGATGTTTTCGCGTAGCGGCGCCTCTCCCGTATCGCCACGCCAACCTCGACGATGCAGTCCTTCACCCGAGAGATCGAGCGAAACCGTCACTCGTGTTCCGACCGCGTGAGCGTGCACTCGCACCGACGGCTCGAAGGTCGCGATGTCCGGACGTCTACCGGTCTTTTCACGCAGCGCGTCACAGATGGCGTCCTTGAGGCGCAAGGTCCCGAAGTGCGTATTGGAAATCGCCGGATGTCGCCCTGACCACTCGCAGGCGATCGTCCCCGCCGAATCGATATGTGCCGCCCAATCGACGCTGCGTAATGCAGTGTAGATCGCTGCGTCGTCCGCCGCTTCGAAGCGAAGCAGCTCGAGATGAACGCGACTCGCCACCCGCGACTCGAGGCAAGTCCGATAGGCAACCTCGAGCGTTCCCGTGAACGCAACCGTGTTACCCCGCTCGCGCACATCGAGACCGCCGAACTCGCGAATCTCGCGCGCGAGCAGGTCACCGAAGCCGCGCGGCACGCTCGCTACGAATGCGCGAGGGGTGCTCATGGTGAGAGTGGCCACGGGCGAAGATTCCTCGCACCCGGTTTCAGATATCGACAAAGAATTCGGTAAGCATCAGCGTCGAAGCCTTCGAGCATCGAATTCAGACGCGGCGCCGGCTCGGCGCGTTGATCGAACTCGTCAGCTACCACTGTTCCGAGATATTGCCAACCGTCGATCACGTGCCAATGACGCACGCCGAGCGCGCTCACCTCCTCGACCGCGATCGGACCGTCGTGGGGCCAAGAGCGCAACTTGAGCGAAGCGAGTTGAAGCTTGAGTCGCGCTCCGTGACGCACGGCAGGCTCTTCGCCCACGCACGCTCCGACACAGCGACCGACTTGATACCCGAAACAAGATCCTGATCCCGCCGCTTCGAGACCCAACACACGCAGACAAAACTTGTGGTCGCGAGCGAGGTTGACGAGCGCGGTCTTGGCTTGTCGCGCACTCCGATACAGCCCGAACGCGTCGACTCCGGCGGGGATCGGCCCGTCGAGTCGATGAAGCTGAGGCGCACGCCCTCCGTCATCGATCAACCAGGTGTACGACTCTCCCCCGCGTAGCCTACGGTTGTAGACGGGCTGCAAGTCGCGCACGAGCCGTGATTCGAGTAGCAAGGCGCCGAGCTCGCCGGCCGTTTCGGTCCACTCGATGCGCCGCAGCTGCGAAGTGAGGCGCTGCGATTTCGAATCGCGGCTGGCCCCCATGAAGTGCTCGAGTACCCGCTCGCGTAGGTTTTTCGCCTTACCAACATAAATGAGGGCGTCACCCTCGCCGAAAAACCGGTAGACGCCAGCCGACTCGGGTAAGTCGTCGATGAGGTCGGGCGATAAATGCGATGGCAGCGAGGGCCGCCGACCGACGCGATCGATCGCAGCATCAAGCGTTGCAGCGGGCCACTCCGATCGCAAACGCTGCCAAAGCTGCGCAAGAACCTGGGCATCAGGTAAGGCGCGATGACGCGAACTGCATTGGAGCCCATGGCGCTCGATGATGGAGTCGAGATTATGGCGACCCGCCTCGGGGTAAAGCTCTCTCGACAATCGCACCGTGCAGGTCAGCGGCGCGGAAAATCGACGACCCGCGCGGCGCATTTCGGCACGCACGAATCCGTAATCGAATCTTACGTTGTGGGCCACGAACCGCCGATGCGCGAGCCGGGATTCGATCTCCTCCGCAAGATCTTCGAATCGCGGCGCATCCTGCACCATGTCCTGCGTGATACCGGTCAGGCGTTCGATAGACGGCGGAATGCGCGTGCCGGGGTTGATGAGCGAACTCCACTCCCACTCGATTTCGCCTGCGCGCATCGCGACGATCGCGATCTCCGTCATGCGATGCCAGGCTGGATGCCCACCGGTCGTCTCGACGTCGACGAACGCGAGCGCTCCGTCGGCGAGCGAAGAATCCGCGACGGCCGAACTCACCCGAGCTCGATCCAGGTCGTCTTCAGCTCGGTGTACTTATCAAAGGCATGCAGCGACTTATCACGACCGATACCCGACTGCTTGTAGCCACCGAACGGCACGGTGATGTCGTCGGCGTCGTAACAATTGACGTACACGGTCCCGGCTCTCAAGCCCCGAGCGATACGATGCGCCGTCGAGAGATCGCGGCTCCACACCGCTGCCGCAAGACCGTACTCGCTGTCGTTGGCGATCTTTAGCGCTTCATCGGGCTCCTTGAACGACAGGCACGAGAGCACGGGGCCAAAGATTTCTTCGCGCGCGATACGCATGCCCGGAGTCACGCCGTCAAAGATGGTCGGCTCGATGAAACAGCCCCCTGTCTCAATGCGTACCTGCGAACCCCCGAGATGCACACTCGCACCGTCCTCGCGACCAGACTCGATCAGATCCAGCACCCGATTCATCTGGATGTCATCGACGATGGCGCCAAGACGCGTCGCCGGGTCGAGCGGATCTCCCGGCTTGAACTCGCGCGCGATCGCAGCCACCTTCTCGAGCATCGCATCACGAATAGACTCGTGCACCAGCAAGCGCGATCCGGCCGAACACATCTCGCCCTGATTGAAGAAAATGGCGAATGCCGCGGCACGAGCCGCCGCGTCGAGATCTGGGCAGTCAGCAAGCACGATATTCGCGGATTTTCCGCCGCATTCGAGGCCCACTCGCTTCATGTTCGACTGGCCGGCGTACTGCATCACGAGCTTCCCCGTCGCCGTCGAGCCGGTGAAGCCGATGGCATCGACCCCCATGGAGAGCGCCAGCGCTTTACCCGCCGTTCCACCGAAACCCGGCACCACGTTGAACACACCAGGGGGAATACCCGCCTCGATGGCGATCTCGGCAAGGCGAAGCGCGCTGAGCGGTGATTTTTCGGAGGGCTTGAGCACCATCGAATTACCGGACGCCAAGACGGGCCCGAGCTTCCAGGCCGTCATGATCATCGGGAAGTTCCAAGGCACGATCGCTCCGACCACACCCATCGGCTCGCGCGTGATGGTGGCCAGCGAGCCGGGGCCCGTCGGTGCCACCTCACCGTAAATCTTGTCGATGGCCTCCGCGTACCACTCGATACACCGTGCTGAGGACGTCACATCGACCTTCAGCGAATCGGAAATGGGTTTGCCCATATCGAGCGTCTCGAGCAGCGCGAGATCTTCCTTGTATTTGAGGATGAGCTCTGCGAAGCGCTTGAGCACCCGCTTGCGTTGAACCGGGCTCTTCGCCGACCAGATACCCGAGTCGAATGCTTTGCGCGCACTCGCCACAGCCGCCTCGACATCGGGCGTGTCGCAGGAGGCGACTTCGGCGATCAGCCGGCCATCGATCGGGCTTTTCTTTTGAAACGTGGCGCCGCTCAACGCCGAGACGTAGCGCCCCTCGATGAAGGCTTGGGTGGCAGGGCGAAGACCCGCGGCACGTTCGTGCCAAAGAGAAGTGTTTTGCGCAGACATGGCGCGAAGTTTAGCAGTCCATGCACTAATGCCCTGCGTGCCGAGATTTGCCCGCACCAACCGGTGCGAAATGTGCGATAGAATCCGCGCAAAGTAGCGTTTCACGCCCGCTCAGGCTGGCATGGCGCTTGCTGATGTCATCCCGTAACCCTTAAACCCCCGAGGTCATTTCCAAATGAAGACTGCTCCCGCTATTGCCGTGCTCGCTCTCGGAGCCGCGGCGGCCACCGCCCAAGCCGAGGTGTCCTCCACGATCACCCTCGCCTCCGATTACGACTTCCGCGGCATCACTCAGACCGCACGCGATCCGGCCCTGCAGGCGAGCCTCGACTGGTCGTCCGACTCCGGTTTCTATCTCGGCGCTTGGGCGAGCAACGTCGATTTCGGTGACGGTACCGAGTCCGAGTTCGAGCTCGACCTTATCGGCGGCTTCGCAGGCAGTTTCACCGACGACTTCGGCTATGACTTAGGCGTCGCCCGATACAACTACTTCGACGACGGTGACGACATCGACTACACCGAGTACTACCTCGGGCTGTCCTACAAGGCGGTGTCGGTCAAGTATTGGTACTCCTCCGACTTCGTGAACTCGGACTCGAGCGCTAACTACATTGAAGCCAACGCTGATCTCCCCCTGCCCAACGACTTCACGCTCTCGCTGCATGTGGGTCGCTCGGGCGGTGACTTCTGGGGCGACGACAAGTACACCGACTACAGCATCGGAGTCGGCAAGACCGTCGGCAACTTCGACCTCGGCCTCAAGTGGGTCGACGGTAGCGACTTCAAGCCGGGCGTCGACATTGGTGACGCCAACTCCTCTGAGAGCAAGGTCGTCTTCACTATCGCGACCACGCTGCCCTGGGGCAATTAATCAGCGCGATCGCGCTGCCTTTGTTGCAGGCATAAAAAAAGCGCCGGGTCTCAAACCCCGGCGCTTTTTCTTTTGGCTCGTTGAAGACTAATGAACCGAGAACGGGCTCAGGCGATCGCGCGGTGACGAGCGCCGAGCGCTCGCTCGACGACCAGACCGCAAACCACGTAGGTTGCCATCGTCATCAGATAACCCGGGAAATAACCGGCCACCGCCGAAGCAAACGCCGACAGCGTAGGCGCTGTAGGTGACGGCGCTAGCCAGAACATCCCAAGATTGGCGACGACGAACGTCACAAGGGCGCTGCCCGCCACTGCGACGCTGATACGACCGTAACCACCCTCTGCCACCCAACGTCCGGCCACGAACAACGCGCCGTACGCCGGGATCAGGAAGAGATAAGCGATGCTGTAGCAGTTGGTCGGCGTGCCCATCGCAAAGGCGGCGAGGTCAACGACCCAGCCGAGCACGAAATAAGCAGGAAAGAGTCGCAGGTCGCGCAGCCAAAGGCCCGCGAGGAAGAACACGGCCCATGACGCATCGAGCGGACCGCCGTACTCGCCGAAGTGACCGAGTCGGGTCACCGCCATGACGAGCGCCAGAGCCAGCGCCACCCACCAAAACCCGCGACGGACTGACGTTGTGTTATCGATCATCTACCGAACTCCCCAACAAGCTCAACGCGGCGCACGATAGCGCAACGTCACGAAAAATTCCCGACCCAAGGCCGGATAAAGCGTCGCCGTCTCGTATCGACGGTCGAACGCATTGGCGAGTCGCACCTGAACTTCGGTGGCGCTTGAGACGCGCCATGCGCCAGTCAGATCGACCGTTGCATACCCTCCGAGCTCACGCGAATTCGCGAGGTCATCATACCTGCGGCTCGCAAACTGCACACTCGCGCCAAGGTCGACTTCGGCCCCACTCCATTCGAGGGACGAGCGACCGGACCAAGCCGGTCGACGCGGCAGCTCTCGGCCACGATTGAACCCAGCGCCGCGATCCTCCGCTGAGAGCCAGCCTAGCGTCTGGGAGATCCGCCACGGACCACCCCGCCATTCGATCGCGCCCTCGACGCCACCGAGCGCGGCTTTAGAGACGTTCTGGGGCAGGAAGGTGGCCACGTCGAAGGCGATGAGATCGTCGACTTCGCTGCGGTAGGCACTGATCGACCAACGCCCCCAAGGGAGCTGTTGCTTGAAACCGATCTCGGTCGTCAGAGCGCGCTCGGGAGAGAGGTTGGGGTTGCTGAACCCCGGGTAATAGAGCTCGTTGAAGGACGGCGCCTTGAACGCACTGCCGATGCTGGCATAAGCGCGCAAGCCGTCCGAAAGTTGCATACCCCAAGCGAGGCTACCCGTCGCGTTCGAGCCGAACTGCTCGTTGTCATCGAGTCTTACGGCCAGCGCGAGGTCCTGCGAATCGAAACCAAACGCGTACTGAGCGAAGGCCGCAAGATTGTCTCGGGATAGACGGGTGTAGGAGACGTCACTATCGACACGGTCTTTCAAAAAATCTGCGCCGACCAAAAAATTGCCATCACCGGCTCGCCACTCGTTCTGCCAGGTCACGGTGTCGCGCGATGAGTTGAACACGCTCGTGAAACTCGCTGAGGCGCTGAAGCTCGTCGACTCGTCCCAGGAGCGACCGGCCGTCAAAGTGCTGCGCCAACCCGAGACTGGCTCGGCGACGAACTTGACGCCTGCGGCCTGGTTGACGAGGTCAGACTGGTTCAAGAACGACGAGTCGAAGGACACTCGTGCCTTCGCGCGCTGAGCGTAGGCCTCGAGCGTGACGCCGCCATCGAAACGATAGCCCGCACCCAGGTTGACGCTGGTGTTGCGGTAAGGATCGCGATCGGGCTCGGACGTGAAGCAACCGCCGCCCGGCGGGAAGGGTAACCCGAGACAGGCATTGATGCCGTCAGTTTCCAGATGCGAAACCTGCAAATCGATCCATACCGACTCGCTGCCGAAGCCTTGACCGAGTGCAAGCTGGCGAGTGCCGTTCGAGCCCGCCGTCACCCGCAGGGAGCGATCCGCTCCGCCGCCACGACGCGTGAAGATCTGCACGACGCCACCCATCGCATCGGCACCATAAAGACTCGAGCGGGCCCCGCGCACGATCTCGATACGCTCGACGGTGTCGAGCGGTAGGTCTTGCAGCGCAGGGATGCCGGTCGTCACCGAGCCGATACGCACGCCGTCGATGATCCAGAGCACATGATCGGACTCGCCGCCGCGAACGTAGACCGAAGTCGGCTGACCGATTCCCCCCTGCCTCGCAACAGCAACGCCCTCGACGCCGGCGAGTAGCTCATCGAGGGTGCGCGCCTGCGAACGTTCGATATCTGCACGCTCGATGACGGTGACCGAGGACAGCGTGTCCTCGAGCTTCTGCAGCGCGCGGGTCGCCGTGATGACGTAGGGTTCGGCGGAGGAGCGGCCATCGGCCGCCTGCAATGCGATCGTCGAAAAACCCGCAAGAACCGGGATCAGGGCCGTCCGGGCCGAAAACAGAGCGCTCATCGATACTCCTTCTCGCGCTCCCACCGAGCACGCTATGGATATCGCGAGGCCGGTCTCCGGACTTGCGAGTGGCGCTGATTAATGCGCCTTGGATGATCGCCTTCCCGCCCCCACCCTTGCAGTGGGAACAGTGGCCGAAGATCACCCTACCTCGCTTACCGTTGCGGGGGCAGTGTCGGAATTGCACGCCAAGGCGCACTCACCGACTTCCCGTTTCACCTCCGATGCGACCACCGCACCGCAGGCACCTCACGAACGGACGAGAGGCTACGCCCTCGGGCCAAGCAGAGTCAACGGAGTGACGCGGGTGGCGTCCGCCACGTGAGCCCGCTGAGCAACTACGCTCGCCCGCTCAGGAGCTGCAGGAGAGCGCGGAGCAGCCCGCGCGATGCCGCGCCCATTCGGGTCGTCGAGCGGCGTAAGACTCTCGGCCCGACTGGCCCTCATAGGGATTGCGTAGCACGGTCAGTAATTCTTCGAGCGGCTCGACATTGCCCTCGGCCGCCGCATCGATGGCCAGTTGCGCGAGGTAATTACGAGGTACGTAGCACGGGTTGTGGGCACTCATTCGACGCTGCCGTTCGCCTGTCTCGAGACCACACGCCTCACCCCGCTGTCGCCATCGAGCAAACCACGCCTGCCATCGCGCTCGGAGATCGTCAGAGAGGTCGGCACCTTCGTACAACGCCGGTTGGACCACTCGCTCGATGAGCCCCTCTTCGTCTTGGTCGAGATGATCGCCGAGCCCTCGGAAGAGGATGGACATATCGGTCTCGACCGCGGACATCAAAGAAAAGAGATCATCGACCAATATCGTATCGCCTTCACGATCGATGTTTTCGAGACCGAGTTTAGCGGCGAGTAGACCCTGCCACGTGCTGCTGTAGGTGCTGCGATAGAGTTCGAGCCCCTGCTGTAGCGCATCGCGATCGTCGATGATCGGCAAGAGTGCCCCGGCGAGTCTTGCGAGATTCCACAGACCGATCTGAGGTTGATTGCCGTAACAGTAGCGACGCCCCGAGGCGTCGGTCGTGTTCGGAGTCCATTGCGGGTCATAGCCTTCTAGCCAACCGTAGGGGCCGTAATCCAGTGTGAGACCGAGGATCG
>SXGQ01074322.1_pt1 | contig 22657 bp, 27 predicted proteins | sample 3178371 | NCBI WGS metagenome assembly SXGQ01 (sample SAMN11356859, study PRJNA531348) | freshwater metagenome | isolation source: freshwater sample F1-20 | place: China: Fuxian Lake, Yuxi | collected 2017-12-25 | reverse complement strand
GGTGCCGCCGTACTTCGAGTACAAAACGGTGTCGCCTTCTTTGATCGCGAGGGCGTGATGCTTACCTGCATCGTCGCTCCAGCGGCCAGGTCCGACGGCAAGGACGGTTCCCTGCTGGGGCTTTTCTTTGGCGGTATCGGGGATGACGAGACCGGAAGCTGTGCGCTCCTCGGCTGCGTTGGGCCGTACCACGATGCGGTCATCGAGGGGCTTCAGGTTCATAATTCAAGCCTCCGTGGCTAGATAGTTGTCGGATATAAGTGACGGATATGAGCGTTAGCACTCGTACCTGCCGAGTGCCAAGGATAGGGGTGAAAGTAAGCAGTTAGCAACCGCCAACCGCGAGTGCTAACCCAAACGCTCCCCCCAAACAACAGGTTCCGAACCCGTTCAGAACAGCTTCAGCGCAGGGGTGCGCCAAGGGCGGCGCATATCTCGGTCAGGCGCTCGATCGGCAGGCCAATAATGGCGTTCAACGACCCGTTGACCTGCTCAACAAATCCGGCCGCCCCACCCTGAATGGCATAGGCGCCCGCCTTATCACGGGGTTCGCCCGAATCAACGTAGGCAATGATCTCCGGAATCGGCACCGAGCGGAAGGTCACCGTGCTCGAGACCACCTCAACGTGCCCATCCCAATCAACGCCCCGGCAACCTGGTCCAGCCACGGCAACTGCGAAGCCCGTGTGCACTTGATGGCTTCGACCTGACAATGCGAGCAACATCTTCACAGCCTCGGCATCATCGACGGGCTTGCCGAAAATGATGCCATCGACATCGACGGTCGTGTCGGCGGCAATCACGATGGCCCCCACGTTCACGGCACCCACAGTTTTCATTACTGCATCTAATTTTGCGGATGCCAAACGTCGTACGTAATCAATGGGAAGTTCACCAGCAAGAACGTACTCGTCAATATCGGGTGACACCACGCGCGGCTCGATGCCAAGACTGCGCAGCAAATCAAGTCGGCGTGGCGAACCCGAACCCAAAATAACGGACATCGACAATCAACCGCCCGAGACAGCCATCACCGAATCGTCATCGGGAATGGTCATATCATCAAGACAACCGCGGAATCCCTCGGGCAACGAAACCTTGATCGGTCCACTGGTCTTGCCACGACGCAAACTCTCGCCACCTTCAACCACAGTCATGTCGGCGCCATTGCGTTCAATCATCCCGTCGAGAATCGCATCAAAGGCCGCTATTGAATCAGCAGTTGCCAAACGATGACGCACTTCACCACCTACTGGGTAACCCGTGAGATACCACGACACGTGTTTACGAAAATCTCGTACACCTCGTGAAGTTCCCGAACTGTCATCGCCAAAGTGTTCAACCAAAGTTCGTAGATGGCGCTTCATCACATCAACAACAAAACCTAACGTGCGTGGCGCCTTCACTCCACAACCATTAAAAGCATCGGCTAAATCCTCAAATAACCAGGGCCGACCAAGACAACCACGTCCAATCACCACACCATCACAGCCAGTTTCGTTCACCATTCGCACTGCATCAGCCGCGGTCCAAATATCACCATTACCTAGAACAGGAATTGACGAAACCGCTGCTTTCAGCGCGGCGATTGCGTCCCAGCGTGCCGTACCGCTGTAATGCTGTTCTGCAGTGCGAGCATGCAGCGCAATAGATGCAATACCTTCTTCTTCGGCAATACGACCAGTGTTCAGATAGGTAATGAGATCTTCGTCAACACCGATGCGAAATTTCGCTGTCACTGGAATGCCGTAAGGCTCAGCAGCCTTGACTGCTGCTTTCATAATCGCCCGCAACAAGTTTGGTTTTGCCGGCACTGCAGCACCGCCACCTTTACGCGTCACTTTGGCAACCGGACAACCAAAGTTCATATCAATGTGATCAACGATGTCGTTCTCGCACAGTTTGGTCACTGCTCGAGCCATCATGATCGGGTCGCTTCCGTACAACTGCAAACTGCGCGGTGATTCATCGGAAGCAAAAGTGACCATGCGTTCGGTTTTGGCACTGCCGTGTACTAACGCAGTTGCCATCACCATTTCGTTGACGTACATCAGGCCTGGAGCGAATTCGCGACACAGTGTTCGAAACGGCGCATTGGTCACGCCAGCCATCGGGGCCAACACAATGGGCGAAACCAATTCAATGTTGCCAATCTTGAGCGGCTTCATTTCAATTGGTTTCACGGTGAGCGGTTTCATCGAGACCAGCTCGAATCAATCAGTGGCAAACGCAAATTAGGAAATCCGCCAGAATCAAGTGCCGTTGGGCCATCGCTACGCAAGCGATACCACGCAGCGCTACCGATCATTGCCGCGTTGTCAGTACACATTGCCCGACTTGGCAATAAACCGCGTCGACCATCGGCTGCACACATCTCGGTGAATTTTTCGCGCAACAACGAGTTCGCGGCCACACCGCCGCCCAAGACGAGCCCCTTTGCACCAACGGCTTCGGCAGCCTTGCGAGCTTTGTTCAGCAACACATCCACAACCGCCCACTGAAATGAAGCCGCTACATCGGCAGTGTTGACATTGGGGTTCTTACGCACGTAGTTGACGACTGATGTTTTAAGCCCACTGAAACTGAAATCAAGTCCGTCGTGCAACATGCCTCGAGGGAAATCAATCGCCTGCGCATTTCCTGAACGGGCAATCGCATCAATCGCTGGGCCACCAGGATAACCAAGACCCAAGAAACGCGCCACCTTGTCAAATGCTTCACCAGCTGCATCATCAATCGTGCGACCAAGCAGTTTGTATTCGCCATGTCCACGCATTTCGATCAGCATCGTGTGACCACCAGAAACCAGAAGCACAACGAGTGGTAGTTCTAACGTTGGATCTTCAAGTAAACCCGCATACAGGTGTGCTTCAAGGTGATTGACGCCGATGTACGGAACATCCCAGGTATAAGCCAAAGCTTTAGCTGCCGACACGCCAATCAACAAAGCACCAATGAGTCCTGGACCGTGGGTTGCAGCAACCGCGTCAATGCGCGACTCGCTGATGCCCGCTTCAGAAATCGCTTGCGCAATAACCGGATTCAATAAATCAAGATGGGCACGCCCAGCAATTTCAGGTACGACACCACCATATTGAGCATGCAAATCAATTTGTGTGCTCACCACACTGCTCAAAATGTCGTTGCCGCCCATGACAACCGACGCAGCAGTTTCATCACAACTTGTTTCAATCGCCAAGATGACGGTTGATTCATTGATAACGATGTTATTCGGGGTGAAACTGCTCATGAGGCTGCACTCCCCCGCAACACATTTTCAAGTCGCGTTTGGTACGCGGCATCTTGAATATCATGGGCCCACATCACGAGAGCATCTTCGGTGTTTTCGTAATAGCGCTGGCGAACTCCAGCTGGAGCAAAACCGAAATGCCGATAGAGCTCTTGCGCTGCTGTATTGCTGACCCTCACTTCAAGAGTGAGTGCATCCGATTTCTGCGTAATGGCCTGGTTGACGATATGCAGCATTAACAAGCGCGCGATGCCTTGACGGCGCCGTGTTGGATCAACCGCGATATTGGTGATGTGGGCTTCGTCGAGAGCAAACATCAACCCGGCATACCCCACAACTTGTTCGCCATCTTTGGCTACCACGTAGTAGCGCTCGCCACGACGAGTTAAATCAATTTCACTAGAAAAGACGCCCGCAGTCCACGGTTTCGGGTAGACGCGTTCTTCAATCGCCAAAATTTCACGCACATGTCGACGACGCATTGGTTCAATCGAGATGCCATTGGCATCATCACTTGATGGTTTGAGAAAACGAGAAACGATGCTCATCGACCTGCCCCCGAATTTCGAGTGGACCAATTAATCTCGGCATCGGGTTGACGCAAATACATTGCTTCAATCTGATGGGGTTCAACCCAGTCTTCTTTGAGGGCTTTTGGGTAGGCCAATTTGACTAAAGCTGACGCACTTGGGAACGAGTACGACGAACCGGCAAAATCAGTGGCGAATCCAGCGACAATTTCTTCGCGATAACGCACCGCTCCATCGCCCACGCACAAGGTTTCTTGACCTCGCCCTAACAGATCAGAAATCAGATCATCAATTGAACCCACCATCGGCTCAAGAACTCGCTGAATACCGTGATCGGTCTGGCGATAGAACGCGTAGAAAACCTCTCCCTTACGTGCATCAATCACTGATGCGATGAGTTGATCGGTGCGGCGCAATGGATACGCCAAAAGATCAAGGCTCGACATTGCGATCATCGGAATGTGCAATGCAAGAGCGATGGCCTTGGCCGCAGCGATTCCGACGCGCATGCCAGTGAACAATCCTGGACCAACATCAACCGCCACTACGGCTACTTCATCAATCTTGACATCGGCTTGGCGACAGAGAAATTCAATTGCCGGAGTCAGAGTTTCGGCATGACGACGGCCACGAGTGATATCAATTGAGCCAAGTACCCCATCATGATCAACAAGCGCGACACTCACGCGTTCGGTAGCGGTTTCAATCCCGAGTGTGAGCATGGCTCTAGTCCTCGAGCCATAACGTTAAAGCAGTTTTCAAAGGTTCAAGCCGTGATGCCCACTGAGCGCCCACACTATGAATCACGATTGACCGTTCATCATCACCGTGTTCAGGGTCTAGTCGTAAAAACACTTCGAGATGATCTCCCAAAAGTTCAGATGCAACATCTCCCCACTCAACAAGCATGACTCCGCCTCGGTCAACCATTTCGTGGAGAGCGAGATCAGAAACTTCAGACATTTTGTCGAGACGGTACAGATCGGCATGGTGCAATGTCACGCGACCAGAGTCGTAGGTGTGCACCAATGTAAAAGTCGGGCTCGTGATGGGTTCGTCAACTCCGAGAGCTGCGCCAAACCCCTGAGCAAAAGCAGTTTTGCCGGCACCCATTTCGCCAGCCAAAACGATGATGTCACTTGTACGACTCAATTGGGCAATGGCCGCAGCGACACCATGGGTGTCAGCAATTGACTGAACCAAGAGCGAAATCACCCCGAAAGCCTAACGGTAGTGACGCAGGAGACGGTTCGAGAGGCCACAGACGATTTCGTAGCCGATCGTCCCAAGCCGACTTCCCCATTCGTTGGCATAAACCGACTCGGTGCCTTGTGTACCGATAAGTACAACCTCATCACCGATCGCAACGATTTGATCGCCCACGTCAACCATCAACTGGTCCATGGTGACAACACCAACGATCGGGCATCGACGACCACCAATCAGGACCTCTCCACCAACAGCCGACAATCTTCGTGGAACGCCATCGGCATAACCCAGTGGAACAGTTGCCACCATTGTCGCTTTCTCAAAATGGTGACGCTGACCATACGAAACACCCTCGCCAGCCGTCACTCGTTTCACAAATGAAACTCGAGCCTTTAACGACAACGCTGGACGCAGATCGGAACACATATCTTCAATCGCAATATCTGGAGCGATGCCATACATAGCAATACCAACTCGCACCATGTCGCGATGCGAATGGCTATGCATAATTGTTCCGGCCGAATTGGCGATATGAATCCAACCCGTTTCAACTCCTGCTTTCTTGAGTGCAGCAACGGTCGTATCAAACTTTGAAATTTGTTGATCTGTGAAATCGCTGTTGAGATCATCAGCACTTGCGAGATGTGTGAAGACACCGCCCAAAACAAGTTCGGGAGACCGAGCCATGATGCGACCACCCAGTTCAACCGCGTCGCTCGGTTTACATCCGACTCGGTTCATACCCGTGTCAATCTTGAGGTGTACCTCTTGACCCACCATATTACGCAGTCGTACTTCTTGTTCTAATGCATCAATAAACGAAACCGAATATGCCGTCGCAATTAGACCATGTGCAACGATGTCACCTACTTGATCAAGGGGTTGCTCGGATAAAACAAAAATCGGACTTTCAATTCCGGCGCGTCGTAGCTCAATGCCTTCTTGAACCAATGCAACGCACAGCCCATGGGCTCCTGCTTCAAGCGCCGCTTCTGCAACTTGAATCGCGCCATGTCCGTAACCATTGGCTTTCACTACGACCATGACCTTGGCTTCGCCAACCAATGAATGCAGATAGCCGACGTTGTGGCGCACCGCATCCAGATCAATATCAATCCAAGCTGCTCGAGTGCCCATCTTCAGTCCTGTGAACCAACATGTCGCATATGCGAAAAAGCCAACGGGATGAGGTCTACCAAATCTGAGGCAACCAAACCTTCATTGGCAGTAAACAACGATGCAGCGTATCCATGAATCCAGGCTCCACTAGCCGCGGCGTGGAATGGTTCCACTCCTTGTGCCAACAATGCGCCGATGATTCCGGCCAACACATCACCAGTTCCGGCTGTTGCCAAACGTTGATCACCGGTTGCCACCATCAAGACTTCGCCTGAAGGTTCGGCGACAACAGTTGTTGTTCCCTTTAACAAGCAAACACAATTTGTATCGCTTGCTAAGCGACGAGCACTCATAATGCGATCATAAGATGGGGCATAACCCAGAAGTGTTGTGTACTCACCATCATGCGGAGTCAACACCGTTCCGCCGGCACGAGCGCGCACAATGTCGCGAGCACCCTCGCCACCCCAAGCCACCGCAAACAAAGCATCGCCATCAATAACCATCGGAATATGTGCTCCGGTGATGACGCGACGCGCTTCGCTAACGGTTCCTTCGTCTCGGCCAAGACCTGGCCCAATGACCATTGCCTTGAAACGTGAGAGATCATTAAGCACTTCATGTGACCAACCCAAAGCCGGCAATGCTCGGCGCACGATTTCAGTTGATGTACTGCGATCGCTCACGATGCCAGGTGATGCAACGTGCACAATGCCAGCACCAGCACGCATTGCTGAAGCACTACACAAGTTGGCCGCACCCATCATTCCGGAACTTCCAGCAACGGTGTAGAGAGCCGCTTTCCATTTATGCGAATCAAATGGGCGTTGCGAAACCCACTGCGAAACATCACTGCGTTCAACTTCGTTGATATCAACATTGCTCATACCGAGGTTGATACCGATATCAACAAGCTCAACCTCGCCGCACAGTGCTCTTCCTGAGCCCAACAATAGGCCTGGCTTTAGCGCCACGAAAGTGACCGTGCGCGTGGCCTGCCATGTGTCGGGTGCTGCCAAACCAGTGAGGCCATCAATGCCGCTCGGGATGTCAACGGCCAAAACGGGGACACCTTTTGTTGGTGGTGGGCTCCACTCACCACGAAAACCAGTTCCGAAGGCGGCATCGATGATGAGGTCACTCACTGGTAGACGTAACGGCATGTGCTCGGCGTCAATGACATGCACACGAACACCTTGGTCGGCCAGCAAACGTGCGGTCACTCGTCCATCGGCCCCGTTATTCCCTTTGCCAGTAATCACCACCACCGTGCGGCCATACAGTCCACCCATCATGCGTTTGGCGGCTCGAGCGACCGCGGCACCAGCACGGCCAATTAAAACATCGATTGAAGTTCCCGCAGTGATGGCTTCAGCGTCAAGAACGCGCATCTGTTTGGGCGTGAGCACAGGACGCATAACTAGATCGTATGCCCGAAAAACTGTTCTATGGCAGTGATCGGACAGCAATCACATAGGCAATAGCCATGGTATCGGTATGCGTGATCGAGAGATGCCAGTCAGTGACACCAAGGTCTTGAGCAAACTGCGCGGCCCGGCCCGTGACGGCAAGCGTTGGACGACCAGATTCGGTCCGCTGCACCCACACATCATGAAACTCAAATGCTCCAAGACCTACGCCCATGGCTTTCATCACTGCTTCACGGGCTGCAAACCGAGCCGCCAATGACGGTGTCGGGTCATCATGAGGTTCAACGTACTCAAGCTCTTCACGTGTGAAGAGTCGGGTCTTCATTGACGGGGTGCGCTCAAGCGATCGGCGAAAGCGATCAATTTCAATCGCGTCCACCCCAACACCAATAATCATCGACGTGCACTCACGATGAGGCGCGACGCCAGCGATCGGCCATTTCGCTGATCGGCAAGATCAACAGATCTGCCACCGACAACTCGCTCAACAAATCGTCGCTCATTTCGCCTTCGGTTTCAGAGACCCAGTCAACGAGACGGTCGTATCGACGGTCATAACCCTGCAACACTCCACGCATTACTGATGCATTGAGACGATCAAAGAAACGTACGTGCAGCAGAGTGATGCCAATCGTTTGACCAGCCTTCACTTCGGGAATGAAGATCACCGTTCGTCCATCGCTTCGGCCACGAGCAACTAACACATCACGTTCACTCGCGACACGACGCTTGGTTCCCACCAATAAAGGATTGCGATCAACTCGACTCGGCACATCACGAGACAGTCCGCCACGGTCGACAATCGCAATCGTTGCGTTAGTGCCCGATGGATCTCCGTCAATGCTGTAACGCGTATAACCAATTACCGCTTCGACTGCCGGATCAAGATCAGCCAACACCTTCAGCGTGCGATATGCCAATACATCGCGACCTGCACCCGTCGCAAGAACTTCTTGTACGAGAGCACGATCCATCACGCCTTCGTCGCTACGGCTAATTCCGACCGTCACCGTTTTGGCCTGATGCTTAATTGCATCAATAGGACGAGTGAGTTCTTCAATCGCTCGGGTCAATGCCAAAGTCAGGTCATCAATGAGCGCGGATGGGGTGCCAACTTTGCCGGTTTCATTTTGATATGCCTCAACGGGAGACTGATCAAGGACAACGCGCAACATTGAGGCCAACCGCACCGCAGTACTGGCCTCAAGATGTCCATCGTAAGTGCCGGCGCGCAGAGTCTCATTAAAGCGTTCGGCCGCAATCACTAAACCAGAACGCACAACTTTCAAAACCGATTCACCGTCAGCATTATGCAAAACCGCAAACTCAACGACTTCGCGGGCCTCACGCAACGAACGAGCAAGTTCGTCAATGGCTCGAGCGGCTTCGTATCCAAAAAGATGCCCAACCACTGTACTCAACACAAAAGCCAGTGTCGGGTCAACGTCGGGAACATCAATGACCGCTACTGCACTCGAGAAGCGCGACTCGGATGCACTGGCAATCACAATGGGCGTCGCCTTGTGCGCACGATAGATCGCGATCTCTTTGGCGACGTCGTCAGCAGTACTCCCAGATAGTCCAGCAGCACACACCAAGATCAAAGGCTCGCACGACAAGTCAATGTGCTTCTTGTCTTCAGTGATGTCGCACGAAATACTCTTATAGCAAAGTTCGCTCAACTTGATTCGAACTTCATTGGCCGCGATTGCGTTAGGCCCATTACCTACGACTGCCCAATATCGCTTTGACGGTGCGTATTTGTGAGCAACTTCAGCAACCTTGGCCCGAGCATTGATCACTGTGCGCATCGCGGTCGGAAGTTCGCGCAATGTTCGCAGCAAATCGTGCCGGCGCGAATCAGTACCGAGCCCAGCAGCAACGCTCACTGCACAAGCCAACAAAACTCCTGCGGCAACTTGCGCATAAAATGCTTTCGTTGATGCGACACTCATTTCTACGTCGCGACCATCGCTAGTAAACAAAACACCATTGGCCTTATCGCATAAGTCGCTACCGCGTCGATTAACAATTGCCAGGACTGATGCGCCACGTGAACGTGCCAAGTCAACGGTGCGATTCGTGTCAGTCGTTGTTCCGCTTTGACTCACAGCAATGATGAGCGTGTCTCTCATATCAAGTTGCAAATGGAAACCACTGAGTTCGGTCGCGGTAATCGGATCAACGTCAAGGCCGCCTGCGCACAGTTCATCAAGAACCGTGGCACAACTGCACCCAGCGATAGCAGCAGTACCTTGACCAATCACGCGAACTTTGCGAATCGCACCCGATGCCAGTCGTTCAATAATGGACGGTGGCAAAGTCTTCACACCAAGCGACGCGTGCAAGACACCATCTCGGTCAACGATCTTGCCGCGAAGAGTCTTGCGAAACGATTCGGGAGCTTCGCCAATTTCTTTCAGCAAGAAGTGCGGAGCATCACCACGATCAATGTCGCGAGTTGTCACTTCGGCTGTCACTAACTCGGTTGTCGCAATAGGCAACACAGCACCGTCGTATGCAATTCGGGTGACACCAGTAAGTTCTCCGGCTAGGGCACCATCAAGTACAACAATCTGACCTTTGCTGTCGGTCAAAGATGTGGTGCTGGTTTCTTCACCATCAAGGCGGAAATAAGTGGAGGTTTCTTCAACGACGCCGTACGGTTCGCTGGCAACGATGAATAAATCTTCGGCCAAACCAACGAACAATCCTTGACCACTGCCGCGTAGTGCGAACATCAACCGATCGGGCTGATCAGTTGCGGCAGCACCAATGGCAACTGATCCCTCAAATGACACCACACTGCGACGGAAAGCCTCGACCGTGTCACCACAGGCTCGGGCATGCATATTCACGAGCGCCGGAATCACTTTGGCATCGGTCGTTATTTGGCCCGGGAATGACAGCCCATGAGCGATTCGTAGATCGCCGTGATTATCAACATCACCATTGAGCGCAGCCACAACATACGGATGCGTCGTATCAACATCACCAAGTTCACGCTCGCTATTGACGGGGTGTGCATTCGGTTCGCTGATAATGCCGACACTTGCCCACCGCGTGTGCCCCACTAAAGACAAGCGGGCATTCGGATTTGAAAGAGCCAAGCGCAACAGGTCGTCGTTTTGTACTGCCACGCGCAGAGCCTTGGTGTTGTCACCGAGCTCACCGATCTCGGCAGCAGCTTTATAAACAAATGATAATGTGTCGTCAATCAGGCGCACCGAACGATTCTGGAAGAGCGCGTCATGGGCCCGAGCACTCAGTGCTGCCGAGACCGAAGGATCGTTAGCCGACAACCCGTGACCCCAAACAAAAACATGGATTCCCGCCGAATCGCGACCGCGTACTTCAAGACGATCAAGAGCCGAGAAAGCCTGTTGAATCGTGAGGAAGCCGGCGACGGCGGCGATTCCGGCATCGCGGCCAGCCAAATCACGCACCAAACGAGCCGTGCGCAAACGATCTTGCCCAATTGACCATGTTACATCGCGCAGCGCAATCAGCGCCGCCGTATTTCCTTCAAGATCATCAGAATCGGCTACAGCATTTTCAAGACCTTCATCAATGAGTGCGATCGTGGCGCTCACCTGATCGAGGCGACTTGTGATGGCACTTACCAACTCATGGTTGTCAATCAATGCCACTGCACCTGGAACGCCCTTCAGGAGTTCATTGACCTTCACGAGATGTGCGGTGGCATCAAGCATGTTGCGACCACTCGCGATTGCGGCGTCTAGATGCTGAACGATGTCGACCACGCTGGGAGCTTGCCGTTGAGCGGGTCTGCCGACCAAAGCGATGATGCCACACATGACAGTTAGGTTACCGAACAACGATGCGGTGACAGGCTCAGACGCATTTGTTAACAGCGACGGCAACGAGTCGATCGGCAACCTCATCGGCCATTTGGGTTGTGGGAGCCTCAACCATCACCCGGACCAGTGGCTCAGTGCCACTCGCCCGCACTAAAACTCGGCCATTGTCACCAAGAATCGCTTCCTCGGCGGCAATTTCTGTTGCTAACAGTTTGGAAACGTCAGTGGGACGAACTGCAACCTTGACATTCTTCAACACCTGAGGAAAAGTCTGCATGATTGATCCAGCAAGTTGCGAAAACTTCGCGCCTTCTCTTTCTTGTCGGCGACGAACGAGTTGAGCCAACACAATCGAGGCCAAAAGTCCGTCACCCGTGGTCGCAAGGTCACGATGAATGATGTGACCACTTTGCTCGCCACCAATAACGAAGCCACCATCTTCCATCGCGTCAAGGACATAACGATCTCCAACAGTGGTTGTCACAACGTTGACACCAACCTGCTTCATGGCCTGATGGAAACCCAAATTTGACATCACAGTCACTACCACGGTGTTGTTGGCCAAAGTGTTCTGTTCGCTTCGGTCAATAACCGATAAAGCAATCATTCGATCACCATCAACCACTCGTCCATTTTCATCAACAGCTATCAAACGATCGCCGTCACCATCAAAAGCAAAACCAATATCGACCGAAACACCCGTACCAGTGCCGCTCACAAATTCACACAATGTTTGCGGTGAAGTTGCACCGCACGCTTCGTTGATGTTGCGACCGTTTGGTGCATCATTCATTGAGATCACGTCAGCACCAAGACGCTGCAACACCAGTGGTGCAACTTGACTCATCGCCCCATTGGCCGAATCAACAACGATCCGTAAACCAGCAAGTGAACCTTCCCCAAAAAGTTCGACGAGATGATCGACATACACGGTCACCGCATCGCTGCGACGAATGATGACACCAACATCAGTCACGGGTTGAATTACACCATTCAGAATTTTGTGAACTTCTGATTCGATCAATTCCTGATCGGTGTCGGTCAACTTGCGACCACCCGCAGCAAAGACTTTGACTCCGTTATCAAAAAATTTGTTATGCGACGCGGTGATCATCACGCCAGGAACATTTTCAAGCTGGGCAATCAAAGCAACTGTCGGCGTTGGAACCACACCAAGTTGCTCAACGCGCACACCAACTGCTGCCGCTCCAACGGAAAACGCTGCTTCCAGAATGGGCCCAGACATTCGCGGATCGCGAGCAATCACTAAACGGGACGAGCCTAAAACCGTGCCAACAGCACGACCAAGAGCAAGGACATATTCAGGGGTTATTTCGCTAATAGCCACACCACGAACACCATCGGTGCCGAATGTCGGAATAGAAGACATGTAAGGCTGGGGCGAATTGCTTGCGCCCGACATAAAAGTCGCGATCAGCGCTTCGTGTACTGCCCGGCCTTACGGGCCTTGCGTAGACCGTACTTCTTGCTTTCCTTACGACGTGAGTCGCGGGTCAACAAGCCGGCCTTCTTGAGTGCAGCGCGCGAGTCGGGATCAAGTTCAACAAGTGAACGAGCCAAGCCCATACGCATCGCTCCTGACTGCCCAGTGACGCCGCCACCATGAATGGTTGCTTCGACGTCGTACTGCTCTAAGGTATTGGTCACGCGCAATGCTTCGATCGCAGCGTTCTGCTGAGTTGCGGTGCAGAAGTACACATTGAGCAACTTGCCGTTCACAGTGTGCTTGCCAGTACCGGGGCGAACGCGCACGCGTGCGACTGCTTCCTTGCGGCGACCAGTTGTCTGAGTAAGAGGCTTCGTCATTTTATGATCCTTGAATTCTTTGCTCAGCGAGCTTTAGCGTGGTCGATTTTGCGGACGGTGGGGTTCTGTGCGCCATGAGGATGTTCTGCACCGGCATACACCTTAAGCTTCTTAATCATCTGACGTCCGAGGGGTCCCTTGGGCAACATGCCGCGCACTGAACCACGAATTGCTTCGTCGGGGCGACGGTTCAACAAGTTGGCGAAAGTTTCGCTCTTCAAACCACCGGGGTAACCCGAGTAGTTGTGAATCATGCGCGTGTTGGCCTTACCAGATGTCAACACAATCTTGTCAGCGTTAATCACGATGACGTGATCGCCAGAATCCATATGAGGTGCAAATGTTGGCTTGTGCTTACCGCGCAACACACGTGCGACTTCGGTGCAAAGACGACCAAGGATCATGCCCTCAGCGTCGACGACATGCCACTCACGAACGATCTCGCTGGCTTTTGGCGTATAGGTACTCATAGATACTTCTTTCAGAAAAGGCTTCTGGGACAAAGCAGCCCCCAGAGACTGAGAAATGATACGGGCATTATGGGTAAAAACGACAAGGTGGTCACCCGAATATCTCGCGTGGACGCAGGAATACTTCTTGGTCGTAGCCGACCTCCCACAAACACAGTCCGTGGGCTGGGGCTACTTGGCCAGCTTCGGTTCGAACACCTGAACGTAAAATTCCCGACACCGACCCTGGCTTGAGCTTGGACAGACCAACATCAACCAGGGTTCCGACGATTGAGCGCACCATTTGATGACAAAACGCGTTGGCTCGAATCTCAAAACTCAGTAGTCGGGCGCCACGTTCACTGGTGTGCTCAGACCACCGAGCCTGGGTCACTTCACGAAACATGCTGGGTTCTTTTTCGCCCTCAACTGGCTTGGGCTTGCGACAAAAGGCGGAGAAGTTGTGTTCGCCAATGAGCGGATCACAGGCCAAATACATGAGTGGCAGTTCAAGTTTCTGCGGAATATGCCAGGTCGTCGCAGCCAAGAATGGATCAGCCACTGGATCGTTTAACACGGTGTAGCGATAGTGACGCCATAAGGCCGAGAATCGCGCATGAAAATCTGAATTTGCCCACTCCACTGCACGCACCACGATGCCAGGTGCGCACATTTTGGTGAGGCGGCGGGGCAAATTCTCAAAATCGATATCAAGTGGTAAATCACAACTGACCACTTGTCCCCATCCATGTACGCCCGCATCGGTGCGACCAGCACCCGTGATGCGCACTGGAAAGCGTGAGATCAACGACAAGGCATCACCTAAGACGCCCGCGACCGAGCGCACTTCGTCGTTGACCGCGAAACCACTGAAGTGTGAACCTTCATACGCAACCAACAAACGAGCCCGCCTGGTTGCGGGCTCGGAAGTATTCATAAGTTGTAACTCGAGACGAAAGAAATGTCAGACGAGTTCAATACGCGCCATGGGGGCGTTGTCGCCCTGACGCGGGCCGAGCTTCAAGATGCGCAAGTAGCCACCATTACGTTCAAGGTAACGAGGAGCAACTTCAGCGACCAACTTGTGGGTCATTTCCTTGTCGCCGAGGTAACCCTGGATCTGACGAATACGGTGCACGCTCATGGCGTTTCCGTCTTGAGCCTTCTTGGCCTTGGTGATGAGCTTTTCGGCGATGGGGCGAAGTGCCTTGGCCTTAGCTTCAGTTGTTTCAATGGCTTCGGCAGCGATCAAAGAAGCAGTGAGATTAGCCATCATCAACTTCTGGTGTTGTGAACTACCGCCAAAGTTTCTGGCACGGCGTGGTGTTGCGGGCATGGTGTGTTTCCTTCGTTAAAACGTTCGTCGGCTCAGCCGCGAAGTGTCAGACCGCGCTCATCAAGCTTCTGCTTGACTTCGTCGAGGCTCTTCTGGCCAAAGTTGGTGATATTCAACAAGTCATCTTCGTTCTTGCTCAGAAGTTCGCCGATGGTGTTGACCTGAGCGCGCTTAAGGCAGTTACGAGGACGCTCGGAGAGATCGAGATCTTCAATTGCGATGTCAAGATCAGGGCTTGATGAACCTGCCAAAATCACTTCACCGAGTTCAAGACCCTTGGGCTCTTCTGACAAATTAGCAACGAGATCAACCAGTGAGCGCAAAGTTGCCCCTGCTGATGCGAGTGCCTCACGCGGTGTGGTGGTGCCATCGGTTTCAATGTCAATGATGAGTTTGTCGTAGTTGGTTGACTGCTCAACGCGAGTTGGCTGAACATCAAACATCACGCGACGAACTGGAGAGAAGATGGCATCAATCGGGATAACGCCGATGGTGCGTGAACCCGAATCACGATCGCTTGAGTTGTAGCCACGTCCCTGCTCGACGGTGAGATCAAATGCAAGGCGACCCTTGCCATTCACGTGTGCAATGACGAGATCCTTGTTCAGGATTTCGACGTCTGCTGGACACTGAATGTCGCCGGCGGTCACAACTGAAGTGGCGTCGCCGCGAACATCAACACGAATGATGACAGGCTCATCGGACTGTGAAATCAACACGATGTCTTTGAGGTTGAGGATGATGTCAGTGACGTCCTCGGCGACACCAGGGATGGTGTCAAACTCGTGCAATGCCTCATCGAAGCGAACCGTCGTGATGGCAGAACCGGGGATAGAGGACAGCAACACGCGACGAAGCGAGTTACCGATGGTATGACCAAAGCCTGGCTCAAGAGGTCCGACAGAAAAACTCTGACGGTTACCGTTCTGTTCGCCGATTGCTTCGACAGTGGGGCGCTGGATGACGAGCATTTGTCTCTTCCGTTCGTCGAGGGTTTGTACTTACGCAGTATTAATTGTTGATATGGGTAATGAATTACTTCGAGTAAAGCTCAACAATGAGCTGTTCACGTACGGGCACATCAATGTGCTCGCGTGCTGGTTCGTTGCGAACGGTGACTTGCTTACCGCCGTCTCCGCTTTCAAGCCAACCAACCAATGAACGGTCCAAAGTATCGATATTGTGCTGAATCACGATCATGTCGCGAGCCTTCACGGCCAAGGTGATGACGTCGCCTTTTTTGACGCGAGCGCTCGGGATGTTGAGTCGCTTGCCATTGACCAAGATGAGGCCATGACTAACGAACTGACGAGCCTGTGGGCGGGTGATGCCGAAACCGGCCCGGTACACCACATTGTCGAGGCGAAGTTCAAGCAAACGCAACAGATTTTCACCAGTCGGTCCTTGCAAACGGTTCGCTTCTTCGTAGGTCTTGCGGAACTGACGCTCAAGGACTCCGTAGATGTACTTAGCCTTCTGCTTCTCCTGAAGCTGCGCGAGATACTCGCTGCCAGCCGAGCGACGACGCGTGCGACCGTGCTGACCTGGTGGGAATGGCCGACGCTCAAGAGCCTTACGGCCCTTTTCGTTTTCGAACAAGTTCGTGTTGAGACGGCGCGACAAACGCACCTTGGGTCCGGTGTAACGGGCCATGACTCAGTTCCTCTTCCGCTTGGGCAACTTGCAACCGTTGTGGGGCACGGGCGTGACATCTTTGATGCCAGTCACTTCGATGCCAGTGTTCTGCAATGAACGAATTGCGGTGTCACGACCGGAGCCTGGGCCCTTCGCTTGCACTTCAACTCGACGCATGCCTTGTTCAAAAGCGGCCTTAGCTGCTTTTTCGGCTGCCATTTGTGCAGCGAAAGGTGTGCTCTTGCGCGAACCTTTGAACCCAACTCCGCCACCTGAGGCCCACGATAAAACGTTGCCTTCAGTGTCAGAGATGCTGACGATGGTGTTGTTAAACGAGCACTTGATGTGACACACACCAACGCTGACGTTTTTGCGCTCGCGCTTTCGGGGGCGTCGTCCGCCCGGCTTTGGCTTCGCCATGATGTACTACCTCACTGCCTTTTTCTTATTAGCAACGGTCTTCTTTGGTCCCTTACGGGTACGAGCATTGGTGTGAGTGCGCTGACCACGAACCGGCAGGCCCTTACGGTGACGGACGCCCTGAAAGGAACCAATTTCAATCTTGCGCTTGATATCCGTCTGAACCTCGCGGCGAAGGTCACCTTCGACAGTGACGTTCTTATCAACCCAACCACGAAGTTTGTTGACTTCTTCGTCGGTCAATTCGCGAACACGCGTGTTCGGACTGATGTTGAGATCAGCGCACATGCGTTGTGCAGTCGGCTTGCCGATGCCAAAGATGTAGGTGAGCGAAATCTCCAACCGCTTCTCACGGGGGATGTCAACTCCAGAAATACGGGCCATGCTGTTTCCTAATTCTCTTCTCAGCCTTGACGCTGCTTGTGACGCGGGTTCTCGCAAATAACCATGACGCTGCCGTGGCGGCGGATCACTTTGCACTTCTCGCAGATTTTCTTGACACTTGGTTTGACCTTCATGGTCATCTCACTTCTTCGGGTTCAATTTCTTCAATGAATAGAGACTGGTTTGATTGACTATTTACGATGTTTGGTGACTACCTATGACTACTTGTAGCGGTACGTGATGCGACCTCTGGTGAGGTCATATGGGGTGAGTTCTACTTGCACCTTGTCGCCGGGAAGAATACGGATGTAGTTCATTCGCATCTTTCCGGAAATATGCGCCAAAACTTTGTGACCATTCTCGAGCTCCACCCGAAACATGGCGTTCGGCAAGGACTCGAGGATCGTTCCTTCGAGCAAAATGGCGTCATCTTTGGGCTTGGACAGAACTGACTCCTAACAGGGCGGATATTGCAAACTGCGTGACGCCACGAGGACGCGTGCAGGGCCGGCCACTAGGCCGAGGGGAAATGCTACCGCCAAGACTCAGGTGAACCAAGTGCCTCAAGCCAGAAACTTGGGAGTCTTTTCGAGGCCCAACCATAGCCCGAGATTTCAGGCCCCTTGTGAAAATATCTGACGAAAAGTTATCCACAGGCACGCTCAGCTGTTCTTCCGAGCCTGATCAATCGCGGCAGTCAATTTACCGAACACCTCATCGGGTGAGACCGACCCATCAATTTCAACAAGGCGACCATCTTGGCCGTAGAACTCAAGCAATGGCGACGTCTGCGATTCGTAGAGATCAAGTCGTTGGCTGATGCTTTCGGGGGTGTCGTCGTCGCGTTGGACAACGTCTCCTCCGCACGAGTCACAAATCCAGGGGTCCCGCTTTTGCAATGTCGCCACGTAATTGGTCCCACAATCTCGGCACACCCGTCGAGCCGAAATGCGCTGAATCACCAAATCGCGGGGCACATCAAGGTCAAGCACACTATGGATCGGTCGTTCGGCTGCGATGCCGTCAAGCGCAATAGCCTGGGCCACCGTCCGCGGAAAGCCGTCAAGAATGTAGCCCCGAGTACGGGCATCATCTTGCTCTAAGCGTTCGCGAATAACTTCAATCATGATGTCGTCGCCCACCAAGTGACCAGCTTCGATGACTTGTTTGGCCATCTTGCCGAGTTCAGTTCCTTCACGCACGGCGGCGCGCAAGATATCCCCTGTCGAAATATGGGGAACCACGTAGTGCCGTGAGATGCGTTGACATTGAGTACCTTTGCCAGCGCCTTGGCGACCCATGATGATCAGACGAACGCCCGCGGTCATGAGTTAGTCCTGACGCAGCCACAGATGCTGCGCGAGCATCACTTCAGGAATCCCTCGTAGTTGCGCAACATGAGTTGGCTATCTACTTGGCGCATCAATTCAAGAGCAACACCGACGGCAATCAACACGGTCGTTCCGGCGAATGGGAATGACTGCACATCGCCGACCCACAACACGATGTACGGCAAGATCGCGATGAAGGCCACAAACAGTGCGCCCGGCAACGTAATGCGGTTCACGGTCTTGGCAAGGTAACGCTCGGTCTGCGGTCCAGGGCGAATACCAGGAATGAATCCGCCTTGACGTCGAATCTGATCAGCCTGACGAATCGGGTCGAAAGCAATTGAGTTGTAAAAATATGCAAACGCGATAATCAACAACGCGAACGACACGATGTAGAGCGTTCCCTGCGACGACACCAAGTTACGGTCGACCCATTCGGTCACCGAACGACGCCAGCCTCCCGAACCACCGATGACGTTGGTGACAAGTACTGGCAACAACATCACGGAGCTTGCAAAAATAATCGGAACAACACCGGCCTGGTTGACCTTCAAGGGGATGTACGTACTTTGACCGCCATACATGCGACGACCCACAACGCGCTTGGCGAACTGCACGGGAATGCGGCGTTGACCGAGTTCAACGCGCACAACCGCAATCAAGATTCCGATGGAGACCGCCACAAGGATTGCAAAGACGACCCACTTCTTGCTCTGCAGAATTGAGTAGTAACTAAAGGGCAAAGAACTCACAATTGATGCGAAAATCAAGATGCTCATACCGTTACCAATACCGCGTTGACTGATGAGTTCACCCATCCACATCAACAACGCTGTGCCAGCCACTAGTGAAATAATCACGAGCAAACCACGCGGCCACATTCCATCGGGTAACAACACGATGTCGGGTGCAGTGGCCGAAGCGGTAAAGAACGCCGAACCTCGACCTTGGCCGAAAATAAATGTCAAACCAGCACCTTGCAATGTGGCGATTGCAATCGCAACGTAACGCGTCCACTGCGTGATTTTGCGTTGCCCAGTCGCACCTTCTTGTTGCCACTCTTCAAGCTTTGGAATTACAACCGTCAACACTTGCATGATGATGCTTGACGTGATGTACGGCATGATGCCCAACGCAAAAATAGCAAACGAAGAGAACGCTCCGCCGGAGAACAAGTTCAGGAACCCAAGCGCGCCTTGTTCACGAGCTGATTCGCGCAATTGGCGAACAGCTTGGTCGTCGATGCCCGGAACGCGAATGTGCGCGCCTAAGCGATACAACAACACCATCATGACCGTGAACAAAATCTTGTTCCGTAGGTCGGGAACCTTGAAGATGTTCTTCAAGTTCGACAGCACGTGGTCTCCTCTGCTCCTAGCGGCCGGTGAAGAACGGGAAGCCCGAAATCAGCGGTTGGTGAACTGGTTGCCGTTGGCAGCAGGGCGAACCTTGTACGGCAACGGAATGATGGTGACGGAACCGCCGGCAGCTTCGATCGCTGCCTGAGCAGCCTTTGATGCTCCGTGAACATGAACATCAACCTTGCGGGTGATCTGGCCCCGACCGAGAACTTTGACAAAAACGTTCTTGTGCAGAACACCAGCGGCCGTTAAGACCTCGGGGTTCACGACTGCGTCGTTGAGTTCGTTGATGGTGTCAAGGTTGACACCTTGATATTCGATGCGGAATGGGTTATTGAAACCCTTTAACTTCGGAACCCGCTGCTTGAGTGGCATCTGTCCACCTTCGAAGCCGCGAGCAACCTTGCCACGACCACGAGAGTGCTGACCCTTGGTACCGCGACCGGCAGTCTTTCCGCCTTTGCCACCGATACCGCGACCAAGTCGCTTTTTGGGATGGGTTGAACCGGGTGCTGGTGCTAATTCGTCAACGCGCATTGGTCAACTCTCCTTCAGATCACTCGAAGATGACACTTCGATCAGGTGGGGCACTCGGGCAATCATGCCGCGAATTTCGGGACGGTCGGGCAATGTATTGGACTTGCCAATGCGTCCAAGACCGAGTGCACGCAATGTGCCGCGACTCTTGGGCTTGGCATGAGTACTCGACCTAATCTGGGTCACCGTGATGGTCGGGCCGGTGTGCACAACTGTTTGATAGGTAGCCATATTCAGTGACTTTCTCCTGCAGCAACGGCGCGCTTGGTTTCGTTGTAGGCCTTGAGCAAGCCCTTCGGCACGAAACTATCGGCGGGAATGCCACGACGAGCCGCAACTTCATCGGGACGCTGCAATGACTGCAGGCCGTTGATGGTGGCGCGAGCCACGTTGATGGCATTGGACGAACCGAGTGACTTGGCCAACACATCGTGAATGCCAGCCTCTTCAAGGATGATGCGAGCAGCACCGCCGGCGATAACACCGGTACCAGGTGCTGCGGGCTTAAGCATCACGCGACCAGCGCCCAAGATGCCAATGACGGGGTGCATGATGGTGCTGCCAGCAAGGGCAACCGAGAACATGTTGCGCTTGGCGTCTTCAGTTCCTTTTTGGATAGCCAACGGGACTTCCTTGGCCTTTCCGTAACCGAGACCAACGCGACCGTTGCCATCACCAACCACAACAAGTGCGGTGAACGAGAAACGACGACCACCCTTGACGACCTTCGCCACGCGGTTGATGTGAACCACGCGTGACTCGCGACCACCTTCGGGGGTGTTGCCCATACCTGGGGGCGGACGATCACCTTGACGCGGATTTCCGCCGCCAGGTCCACCTGAACGCGGATTGGGATTGTTTGGTGTATTCGTCATCAGAACTCCAGACCTGCTTCACGAGCGGCTTCAGCAACCGCAGCAACACGACCGTGGTACAAGTAGCCACCGCGATCGAAAACAACTTTCTTGATTCCAGCGGCTTGCGCGCGCTGAGCAACGGTTGCACCAAGTGACTTGGCAACTTCAACAGTGCTTCCACCAGCGGCACGCAATGCCGGCTCGTTCGAGGACACCGATGTGATCGTCACGCCGAGATCATCGTTGATGACCTGAAGCATGAGGTGCTTGTTCGAACGGTACAACGATAAGCGCGGACGCTCAGCGGTGCCGTGGATCTTCTTACGAACTCGGTTGTGGCGTACAAGGCGACTCTCACGACGCTCTTTACTAATCTTGCTCATTGGATCTCCCTACCGGAATCTTTTCTCGGCATTACTTCTTGCCGGCTTTGCCGGCCTTGCGCAGAATCTTCTCGTCCTGGTAACGCACACCCTTGCCCTTATAGGGCTCAGGCTTACGAATGGAACGAATGTTGGCAGCTACTTGGCCGACAGTTTCCTTGTCAATGCCTTTCACGATGACCTTGGTCTGCACGGGCACTTCAAAAGTGACACCTGCGGGAGCTTCCACGTCAACGGGATGTGAAAAACCAAGGTTGAGACGAATGGCGCTTGGGCCCTTCAACTCGGCGCGATAACCGACGCCGACGATGTCGAGTTCTTTAGCGAAACCAGTGGTGACTCCAACGACCATGTTGTTCACGAGTGCGCGGCTCAAGCCGTGCAAGCTTCGTGATTCACGTTCGTCATTCGGACGCTCGACAACCAAGTTGCCTTCGTCTTGACGAACAGTGATTCCACCAACAAGATCACGACTCAAAGTTCCCTTAGGACCCTTGACCGTTACTGAACTTCCGCTGATGGACACATCAACACCCGACGGGACGGGAATAAGTGCTTTACCGATACGTGACATGTTGTCTCCTGATCACCACACGTAGCAGAGAACTTCGCCGCCGACTTTGCGCTTGCGCGCTTCTCGGTCGGTCATGAGTCCCTGACTGGTGGATAGAACGGCAACACCAAGTCCACCGAGCACGCGAGGCACAGTGTCGGACTTGCGATACACGCGAAGTCCTGGTGTTGAAATGCGCTTGATACCGGCAATGGTTCGACGGCG
>SXGQ01448617.1_pt1 | contig 22659 bp, 13 predicted proteins | sample 3178371 | NCBI WGS metagenome assembly SXGQ01 (sample SAMN11356859, study PRJNA531348) | freshwater metagenome | isolation source: freshwater sample F1-20 | place: China: Fuxian Lake, Yuxi | collected 2017-12-25 | reverse complement strand
CTCGCCCCCGATGAATGGCACGAGGTCGCCGAGGAGGAGGAACACCGCCTCTCCGTCGCAGAGATCGACGCCCTCGCCGCCCGACTCGGCCAACCGCGCTTCGATCCGCATGGCGAACCGATCCCCACCGCGCAGGGCGAGCTCCCGGCGCCCCTCGAGGCGCTCCCCGAGCCGGTCTCCCTCGCGCTCCCGGGCACGCGGGCATCCCGCGCAGCGGCGGCGACCATCGCCGCGCCCGCACGGACCCTCGCCGACCTCCCCGTCGGCGCCACCGCGCGCGTCGCGCATCTCACCGCGGACTGCCGGGGCCCACAGCGTCGACGGCTCCTCGACCTCGGCGTCGTCCCCGGCACGGCGATCACCGCCGAGATGCGGAGCGCGTCCGGGGATCCGATCGCGTATCGGATCCGCGGGGCGCTGATCGCGCTGCGGCGCCAACAGGCGCAGTGGATCGCGATCGAGCCGCTCGATGCCGCCGAGAGGGCGTGATGACGACGACCACGATGCGCACCCGACTCTCGCGCCAGGACGACTCGCTGGTGCAGCTCGGCGTCCGCTCCGGCGGCTTCGATCATCTCGTGGCGCTCGCGGGGAACCCGAACGTCGGGAAGAGCACGGTCTTCAACGCGCTCACCGGGCTCCGGCAGCACACCGGGAACTGGCCTGGGAAGACGGTCACGCGCGCCGAGGGACGCTTCAATGTGGGGGCCACGCGGTATCGCCTGATCGATCTCCCGGGGACCTACTCCCTGCAGGCGGCGAGCACCGACGAGGAGGTCGCGCGCGACACGTTGCTCTTCGGCGCGCCCGACGTCACGGTGATCGTGCTCGACGCCACGCGCCTCGAACGCAATCTCAACCTCACGCTGCAGGTGCTGGAGATCACCCCGCATGTGGTGATCTGCCTCAACCTCATGGACGAGGCCAAGCGACTCGGTATCGCCGTCGATCCGGAGAAGCTCGCGGCGGAGCTCGGGGTGCCGGTGATCGCGGCATCGGCGCGACGCGGCGAGGGGATCGATGCGCTCCGTCAGGCGATCCACGAGTTGGCGACGGGGGTGATCGCCCAGGCCCCGACGCGGGTGCGCACCTTCGCGCCGGAGGTCGAGGCCTCGATCGCGGAAGTGGAGACCGCGGTGCGCGACGCGATCCCCGATCGCCCGAACAGCCGCTGGGTCGCGCTGCGCTTGCTCAACGCCGACGAGCGGGTGGAGGGGACGATGCCTCCAGCCGTGTTACAAGTGGCGAGTGCGGTGCGGTGGCGACTCCCGGCCGACTTCCACGATCGGATCGCCGAGGGGTTGTACGCCGCGGCGGCCGCGATCGCGGCGCGCGCGCAGAAGACGGGGCTCTCGAAGATCGGATTCGACTTCGATCGCACGTTGGACCGCTGGCTGACGAGCCCCCTGACCGGCTTCCCGCTGATGATCGCGATGCTCGGCGTCGTCTTCTGGTTGACGATCGCGGGGGCGAACGTCCCCTCCGCGATGCTCGCCGACCTCTTGATCGATCAGGGGCATCCCTGGCTGCAGGGGCTCGCCACGTCGATCGGACTTCCACTCTGGCTCCGCGGGCTCGTGCTCGATGGGGTCTATCTCGCGACCGCGTGGGTGGTCTCGGTGATGTTGCCGCCGATGGCGATCTTCTTCCCGCTCTTCACCCTGCTCGAGGACTTCGGGTATCTCCCGCGCGTCGCCTTCAATCTCGACGGCCTCTTCCGGACCGTCGGCGCGCACGGGAAGCAGGCACTCACGATGTGCATGGGGTTCGGGTGCAACGCCGCCGGGGTGGTGGCGACCCGGGTGATCGATAGCCCGCGTGAGCGGTTGATCGCGATCATCACGAACAACTTCTCCCTCTGCAATGGGCGGTGGCCGACGCAGATCCTGATGGCCTCGCTCTTCATCGGGGTGCTCGCGCCACCGGCACTCGCCGGCCTCGTCTCCGCCGGTGCGGTGGTGGGGGTGACGCTGCTCGGGATCGTCATCATGTTCGCGAGCTCGTGGGTGCTCACGCGCACCGTGCTGCGTGGCGAGGCGACGAGCTTCAGCCTCGAGCTCCCTCCCTATCGTCCGCCGCGGCTCCTGCAGACCCTCTACACCTCGCTCATCGACCGCACGCTGATCGTCCTCTGGCGCGCGGTCGTCTTCGCGGCGCCGGCCGGTGCCGTGATCTGGCTGATCGGCAATGTGGGCTGGGGGGGCGAGAGCACAGCCGCGCATCTGGTCCGCGCCTTCGATCCCCTCGGGGTCCTGATCGGGCTCAATGGGGTGATCCTCCTCGCCTATCTCGTCGCGATCCCCGCGAACGAGATCATCATCCCCACCGTGCTCATGCTCACGGCGCTCACCACCGGCGGCCCCGAGGCCGGTGCCGGGGCAGGCGTGCTCTTTGAAATGGATGCGTCCTCGATCGGGACGATGCTCCGCGCGAATGGGTGGACGACGCTGACGGGGCTCTGCCTGATGCTCTTCAGTCTCCTGCACAATCCGTGCTCGACCACGATCTATACCATCTGGCAGGAGACGCGGAGCGCGAAGTGGACCACGGTGGCAACCCTGCTCCCGGTGGCGCTCGGGTTCGTCACCTGCTTCCTCGTCGCGCAGGTGTGGCGGATCGTCGCGGGAGCTTAGAGAGCGCGACAGAGACCATCGAAAGCTTCCGAGTTGCGCCCGACGCGATAACGCTTGATAACGCTGCCTCGTCGGGGGATACCAGAAGTGACTGGCGTGCTCTCCCGATGGCGGTGTCAGGACCCGGAGATGATGCTGGGGGGTAGAGGAGAGCACTCACCAGCACCGGAGCACCTGCAGATGCGTCTCCCCGATGACCTCGTCCATTTCGTCCGCGAACAACGCGACCTCCCCACGCTGACCGTCTACGTAGAAGCCTCACCCGAGGACCCAGCGATCCGGCATGCTTGGCAGGTGAAGCTACGCTAGGGGATCAACGACATCCGCCACTCGCTCGAGAGTGCGGACCGGAGCGAACGCGAGGCCTTCGAGCGGTGTGCGACCGCGGTGCTCGACCGACTCCCGCCTGAGGATGCGCCCCCGTCGACCTTGGGATGGGTCTGCTTCGCGACCGCGAACGGCGAGACGGTGGCGCACGAGATCCCTGATATCCGCGAGACCTCGGCACATTGGGGGATCGGTCCGCAGATCGTCCCATATCTCCTCGTGGCGACCGATACGCACGCGCTGATCGTACAGGCCGACCGCGAGCACGCGCGCATCGGGCGCTGGGAGGGGGAACAGCTCGTGGCGCTCGAGCAGTTCGAGTCAGAGCGTGTGCATGGGATCGGCCCGACGATGGGCCGGCCGGCGAAGGCGGGGTTCCACTCGGGGACGCGGGGTGCGACCGGCGCGGACGAGGAACAGCGGATCAAGCAGGACGCCTCGGAGAAGATGCTCGCCCAGGTGCGGCATCGGATCCCCCTGCTCGCTCACGCCAACGAGCCGATCCTCATCGGTGGCTCCACCGACGCGACGACCGCCCTCCTCGCCGACCTCCCCGCCCCGGTGCGCGAGCGCACGCGCGTGGTGCCGGATCTCACACTGGCGACCCACGCGGGCGACCTCGCCTCGGTAATCCACCGGACCTTGCACGCCGACGCCGCGCAATGGCGCACGAAGCGGGTCGAATCGCTCCGCGGCGTGGCGCGTGCCAACGGCAGGGCCGTTGAAGGCCTCCATCGGGTCCAGACCGCCGCGCAGATGGGCGCACTCGCCGAGCTGATCTTCTCGGAGTCGGCGTGGCGGCAGCAGCCCGTGGTGATTGAGCAACTCGTGCATCGCGCGATGCGCGAAGGAGCGATCGTGGCGGCGGATCCGAGTGGGGACGGCGCTATACTGGATGGTGTGCACGACGGGGTCATCGCCGGGCTTCGCTTCCCGCTGCCGGAGACAGGCATCTAACCGCAGGCGCTGCGAACGGGTATCTATTCCGAATCCCTCACAGGACCCGGATCTGATTCGCACTCGTCTCTGGTGGCTCACCCTTGCCTTCACGCTCTCGGCCTGTGGGCGCGGGGCCGGCAATCATCTCACCCTGACCCCGGCGAGCGGCAAACGTGCGGATGGTACGCGCGGGATGGTCGTCGCCTCGCAGGTCGATGCTGCGGCCGCGGGCGCTGAACTCCTCCGTGCCGGCGGGAATGCGGCAGACGCGGCGGTCGCCGTCGCCTTCGCCCTCTCCGTCACCGACATCTCGCAGACGGGGATCGGCGGCGGGGGCGCGATGCTCCACTACGACGCCACCGCGCGACGCGCCTCGCATCTCTCGTTCTATCCGCGCACCGGGGAGGATCCAGCGTGGGGAGAGGCGGAGGCGCCGGGAGCGCGCCGCCCCGGGCGGATCGCCGCGACCCCCGGGATGGTCGCGGGACTCCTCGAGACCCATCGTCGCTTCGGGCGACTCCCGCTCGCGCGGGTGATGGCGCCCGCGATCCGGCTCGCGCGCGAGGGTTTCATCGTCGGCCCCCTCCTCTCGCGCACGATCGCCTCGTCGCGGGAGAAACTCGCGGCGGACAGCACCGCCGCACGACTCCTGCTGCCGAACGGCGAGGCACTCCGGCCGGGAGATCGCCTCACGCAGACGGTGTTGGCGGCGACGCTCGAGGCGATCGCTCGAGACGGACGTGAGGCCTTCCACACGGGACCGATCGCCGCGCGCCTCGCTGCGATGGCGCAGGCACAGGGCGGGCTGATCACCGAGCGCGACCTCCGTACCTACCCCGTGGCCGATGGTCCCCCGATCTGCACCGAGTGGCGCGGTCACACCGCGTTCGGCGCGCCCGCTCCCGTGGGGGGCGCGCCGGTGCTCGCGATGCTGCATCTCGCCGAAGCGTCAGGGCTCACCCGTGGGGCGGGGTTCACGCAGTCCCCCGAGGCGGTGGTGACGATGACGGGAGTGATCCGGACCGCGACCGCCGATGGGGGGACGTGGCGCGGGGATCCCGCGGTGATGCCGGTGCCGATGCGCGGGGTGGTCAACGCCGGCTATGCGCGGACGCGTGCGGCGCTCGTGCAGGCCGCGGCGAACGACACGGTGCGCGCAGGGGATCCCTGGCCGTTCGAGGCCGCACCGCTGCCGGCGGCCTGTGCCGCGTACGCGCTGCCGGTCGCAGCACGCCCGCCGACGGGGGGTGTGGTCCGGCCCGAGGGCGCGGCGACGACGTCCGATGCGAACGCCCCCGCGAGCTTCACCTCGCATCTCTCGGTGATCGACGCCGACGGGAACGCGGTCTCGATGACGACGACCGTCGGCCTACTCTTCGGCTCCGGCGTCTACACCGACGGGTTCTTCCTCAACTCGTCCGGCGCGAACCTCGACGCGCGTACGCGCGGCCCAAATCGCTACACCAACTCGACGATCGCGCCGACGATCATCCTCGACCGCGATCGGGTGCGCCTGGTGATCGGCGCGGGGGGCTCGCAGTACATCCAGCCCTCGGTCACGCAGGTCACGCTGCGCCTCCTGGCCTTCGGCGAGGACCCGACCCTCGCGATGGCGGCCCCGCGCATCCTCTCCTCCCCGTCACGGACCGAGGTGGAGGTGGAGCCCGGGTTCAGCAGCGCCGTCTATGCGGGACTCGTCTCGAAGGGGTACCGCCCGCTGAGTCGCGTGGCGGACATCACCTTCGGCGGGCTGCACGCGATCGTCGTGGAGCGGAGCGGCCGACGCATCGGCGTCGCCGACCCGCGGCGCGACGGCGTGGCGATCGCGCAGTAGCGCTCAGCGCGGGGCCTTGGTCCCCGGGCGCAGCGGCATCGTCAGGAGCGCGCCGACCGTCGCATGCTCCGCCGGTGCCAGGTGCGTATCCACGCCATAGACGATGGCGTGGCGATCCATCGTCTGGAAGGTCCCGAAGAGGCGATCCCAGATCGAGAAGACGTTGCCGTAGTTGGTATCGGTGTTGGGCATCACGTAGTGATGATGCACCTTGTGCATGTCCGGAGAGACGAGCACCCAGCTGATCGCATGGTCGAGCGCCGGCGGGAGCGCGATGTTCGCATGGTTGAACTGGCTCAGCACCACGCTCAATGACTGATAGAGGAAGACGAGCCACATCGGCGCGCCGGTGACGAGCACGGCGAGCGTGGTGAAGGCGAAGCGAACGACGCTCTCCCCCGGATGATGCCGGTTCGCCGTGGTCGTATCGACCTCGGTGTCAGAGTGATGGACGAGATGCAACCGCCAGAGGAGCGGCGTCTTGTGCTGCACCCAGTGCGCGAGCCAGGCAGCGATGAGATCCAGGACGAGGAGCCCCACCACCATCTGCGCCCAGAGGGGCCACTCGGGGACCAACGCGAGCAACCCAACCCCGTTCGCCACCGACCACTCCGAGGCGAGGAGCAGCAGGAAGGCGAGCGCGAAGTTGACGACGATCGTCGTCCCGGTGAAGAAGAAGTTCACCAGCGCATGCGACCACTTGTCGGAGCGGAAGCGGATCAGCGGTCCCGCCGACTCCCAGAGCCAGAAGCAGGCGATCCCCCCCGCGAGGATCAGGGCACGGTGCGAGGAGGGGATGCTCGCGAAGTACTGAACGATTGATTCCATGTGTTGGGCGGCGGTCAGGGCACGAAGGACTTCGGCACCAATTTGGCGGCCCAGAGCCCAGAGTTGAAGTCGGTGAAGAGGACGCGTCCCTTCCAGGGCATCGCGTTCATCACGAAGGGGGCGTTCGGGGTGTAGGCATCGGGATCATACGGCTTGAAGACCGCGATCTCGCGATTCTGATCGTAGAGATTCCCCAGAAGCTCCCCCGAGACATCCACGACGCGGACACCGCCATCATAGTAGGCCTGATAGAGCACATCGTCCTCGACGATGATGTCGTGGGCCCCATAATCCTCGAGATGGTAGCGGCCCACCGGAAGTGGCTTCATGGGATCGGTGAAGTCCACGATATGCGTGTACCCGCCCGAGGTCTGCGCGACCCCGTTGCGCGGCGGCTTCCCATCGGGACCCGAGAGGGCGTAGTTGGTCCCCTCCCAGGTCCGTCCACGGCGGCTCATCTCCTCATCGCCGATGAAGAGATAGGTGCGCCCCGTCTTCTTCTGGACATAGGGATAGATCTCATGCCCCGAGTTCACCGGATAGGTGGTGATCAGCTTCGGCTGCTCGATCGTCCCACCGTACTTGCCGTTGCCGACGTCGACCACGACCACCCCGACCCCCCCCTGCGCCGAATAGGCGATCCCATCGCGGACCCAGAGGTCGTGCAGCCGCGCATTCGGATGCCGGTACTCGCTCACGTATGTGGGCTTGTAGATGTCACGCACGTCGACGATCACGTACTTCGCCCCACCGGAGACGGCGAAGAGGTAGTCGTTGGTCGCGAACATGTTGTGCACCCCACCCGTCAGCTCTTGGGTGAAGGTGCTCGCGATCTTGGGGTGCGCGGGATCGGCGAGATCGAGGATGACGACGCCGTTCTGCCGGTTGGACGCCCCCTCTCGCGAGAGGACGCCGTACCGGCCATCGGGCGAGACGGTCACATCATTGATGGTGCGCGCATCGACCCTCACCGAATCGGTCTTCACGATGTTATCCATATCGGTGATGTCGAACACCAACGCATATCCATCCCCGCCCCAGGTGCCGACGAGGACGTAGTCCCGCCCATCGCGCCCCGTCCACGGCCAGAGGTCAGAGGTGTGGGAGGTGTTGATGTTCCCACGGCTCGTGACCTGGATCCGCTGCCGGACATCACGCGGCACCACCTGGAGCGAGGTCTGCGCCGTCACCCCCGCGCTCTGTGCGAGGAGGGTGTAGCGCCCGGGATAGTTCCCCGTGAATCGATCGAACTGCACGATCCCCGCACCGCCCGGAAGCCCGGCGGGGAGGATCGAATCATCCGGCATATAGGTGTAGCTCCAGGTGATCGGCGCATCGGTGACGGCACTCCCGCTCGCCCGCTTGGCGACCGCCGTCAGCCGCACCACATCGCCGGTGCGCACCTGCGACTCCGCCACGGTGATCTCGACCTTCGCGACCGGATTCGCGACCACCGTGATCGTGATCCGAGCGGTCGCGCCCTCGGCCTCTGCCGTCACCGTCGTCGTGCCCGGGGCGACCGCCGTGACATCGCCGAAGCGATTCACCGACGCGACCTTCGGGTTCGCGCTCTGCCAGGTGGCGGAGAGCCCAGGCCGCTCGGAGCCGTCGGCATGCATCCCCGTCACTCTGAGCGGGACGGTGCGTCCCGCGTAGAGCGCGCCCGCGGGCCCCGACACGGTGAGCGTCGTCACACGGGGCCAGGTCACCTGGATCGGAATCGCGAGGGTCACGCTCCGCCCATCCGTCCCCTGCGCGGACGCCGTGGCCTCATAGCGCCCCGCCACGGTCGCGGTGACCGTGGAATCGGTGAAGCGGACGGCGCGCGTCCCCGCCATGACCCGCACGAAGGCATTCGGGATCTCGCGACCGTCAGCGGCGAAGGCGCGTACGGTGAATGCGCGCGTCTGCCCCGCCACGAGCGAGATCGCCGCAGGCTCGGCGACGAGCCGCGCCACCGCCGGAGGCGTCGCGCCCCCCTGCTGGGCGCGGAGACCCGGCGGGAGTGCCGCCAGGATGCAGAGCGCCGTGACGACGAGACGACGGAGGGTTAGCATTGACATGGTCGGTCGGGCAGAAGGAGAGACGGAGACCATCGGTACAAGGAGAGAGGATGCAGGTTCCGAGCAGACCCCGCAATAGCCGGTCGCCCCGATGGGTCGCGGTGATCGCACTTCTGGCGGTCGCCGGTCCGCTCGTCGGGCAAGGGCGTGCGACCTCCGCCACGCCTGCGCCCACCCCCGGCACCGGTCCGCTCTACTTTGCCTACGCGGGTGCCGAGAGCGCCGACAAGCTCTACCGCATCCGCTTCGATGGCCGCACGGCGACGGTCGAGCGCGAGATCCCCATCGGGGAGTTCGCTGCGGAGATGGAGGGACCGCATGGGCTCGCGATCTCCGCCGACGGCCGCTTCCTCCATCTGACGACGGGCCACGGCTTCCCCGACGGTAAGTACTGGCAGTACGTGCTCGGCCCCGACACCCTCGCCGGCCCTGGCGTCCTCCTCGGCACCTTCCCCGCCTCGATCGACGCGACGCCGGATGGACGCTACACCTATTCGGTGAACTTCAACTTGCACGGGGATATGGTGCCGTCCTCCGTCTCCGTCGTGCATGTGCCCAACCTCGTGGAGGTGGCCCGCATCGTGACCTGCACGATGCCACACGGCAGCCGGATCTCTCCCGATGGGCGCTTCCATTACAGCGCCTGCATGATGGATGACGAGCTCGTCGAGATCGATACACGCACGCAGCAGGTCTCGCGCCGCTTCCACCTCACGAAGGGGAAGGAGGGGCCGCTTCCCGCCGATGGGGGCGAGATGCTCCAGCTGTGGATTGAGGGGACGCGTCGCGTCTCCAAGGGACAGACCGGTGACCCGGCGGAGGTCGGTTACCCGGCGATGGAGGGGCATCAGCACACGATGGCGCCCGCCACCTGCTCTCCGACCTGGGCGCAACCCTCGGCCGATGGCGCGCGGATCCTCGTGGCGTGCAACAAGGGAGACGAGATCCTCGAGGTCGATCATGCCACTTGGACCGTCACCCGGCGCTTCGCGACGGGACGGGGCCCGTACAACCTTGGCGTGACGCCAGACGGCACGCTGATGATCGCGTCGATCAAGCAGGGCTCGCAGATCGAGCTCTTCGACCTCGCGACCGGTCGTTCCGTCGCGCGCATCCCGGCGAGCACCACCCTGAGCCACGGGGTCGCGGTCTCGAGCGACTCACGGTACGCCTTCGTCACGAGTGAGGGGGTGGGGGCCGCTCCGGGGAAGGTCGATGTGATCGACCTCCGCGCGCGCACCAAGGTCGCGTCAGTGGACATCGGCCCGCAGGCGAGCGGGATCGCGTTCTGGAAGGTCGTGCCGCGGTGACGCGTCGCCGTAGGGGGCTCCCGTGCCAACTCATCGGAGCGCTGTGCGTGTCGCTGCTGGGCGCGACGACTCTCGCGGCACAGGGGCTCACGCGCGCGGATTCCGCCCTCGTCGCGCGGATCCTGATGGCCGAGGACCGGCGTGACACGACCGATGCGGCCGTCGCCGACGGGCGTGCGCACACCGACCCCCGCCTCCGCACCGTCGCCGACCGCGCCGTGGCCCGCACGCGTGACGCGCGCTTCGCCACACGCGAGGCCTTCCCCGCGCTCCCACAGGCACCGGTCTGGGTGGAGCCCGCCTGGCGGATCCGGTTCCGTCAGCTCCCCACCCTGCGCGACGACTGCCCCGCGCTCCGGCTCGCCGCGGCCGACAGTGCCTGGCCTGTCCGCCTCCGCGCCGCCGATCTCGCACGCGCGTCCTGTGCCGCCGACACCGCCCTCGTCGCGACCTTCCTGCGCTGGATCGACCGGCGGCCCGCGACACTCGACCGCCGACGCCGTGGCGAGGTGAGCTGGCAGGGCGCTGCCCATGCGATCGTCGCCATCGCTCGGCTGGCGCCCGATGAGGCCCGGCCGCGCCTCGAGGCGCTCGCCTCCGATCGCAGCTGGCCCCTGCGGCGCGCCGCGGCGCGAGCCGGTGGCGTCCTGAACGATACGCTCCTCCTCCGTCGCCTCGCGGCTGACCAAGACGACAATGTGGCCGAGACGGCGATCAACCTACTGCGCGAGCGCACCGCCCATGCCGAGGACGCGATCTATCTCGCCGCGCTCGCGCGACGAGGAGCGCAGGTGGTCCGCGCCGCCGCCCTCGCGCTCAAGGGATCCTCCCACCCCGAGCTCACCGATGCCGCGATGCGCGCCTACCGACGCTTCGCCGCACATCGCAACGCCTCGGAGCGCGATGTGCGCGTCGCCCTCCTCGAAGCCGCCGGACGACCCGCGGCGGAGGATCGGATCAGGGAGGCGTCGCGCCCGCTCCCCCGCGATGCCGTCCGACTCGCCCTCGGCGACACGATCCTCCTGCGCGTGACGATGGCCAAGCACAGTGGCGGAGGCACCTTCGACGTGCGACTCCGCGGCGACGTCGCCCCCATCATGGCCGCGCGCCTCGCCGCGTTTGCCACGCGTGGCTACTACGATGGGCTCACCTGGCATCGCGTCGAACATGATTTCGTGATCCAGGGCGGGAGCCCCGGCGCGAACGAATACGTGGGGCACCCGCTCGCCCTGCGCGACGAGCTCGGCACCGTCTCACATCGGCGTGGGACCCTCGGGATGAGCACGCGCGGACACGACACGGGTGACGCGCAGTGGTTCGTGAACCTGCGCGACAACGCACGGCTCGATCGCGACTACACCGTCTGGGGCGAGGTGATCGCTGGCATCGACATCGTCGATGGGATCCTCGAGGGCGATACCATCCGTTCCGTCCGTCGCCTCCCCGCCCGGCGTCGCGACTAGAAGGTCACCTGTACCGTGGCGAGCCAGGTGCGCGCCGCCACCGGGAAGAGATAGCGCGTGCTGCCATCGGTATAGCCGGCGGCGTACGCCTTGGTGTCGAGGAGGTTGAGCCCCTGCACCCGAAGCCGCTGCCGTCCGATCGGCACGCTGAGATCGCCATCGACCATCGTGAAGGCCGGGGTGACGAGGGCGGCGTTGCCGTCGTTGGCGAGCGGCGAATCGCCGACATGCCGCAGGCCGAGGATCGTCTCCCACCCGGTGCGAGGCTGCCAGCTGGCCTGCAGGTTGGCGAGCACCGCCGGGGTGAGGACGGGACGCACGTCGCGATAGATGATTCCCGACGCCTCGTCCTGGTACTCGGCGATCCGCGCGCGCATCGCCATCGCGTTCGCGCGGATCGTGAGACTCGGCGTGAGCGACATCGTCCCCTCCACCTCGATGCCGAGGCGCGAGGAGCGGTCGACGTTGCGACGGAGCTGGCTCCCGGTGATCGCGATCGCGCCGATCGGAGCGATCTCATCGCGGAAGGCCATCGCGAAGGCGTTCACCTGGAGCGTGGTGGTGCCGCGGGTGAGGCGCGTCCCGACCTCAAGATCGGTGAGGCGCTCCGGCTTCACCTGCGAGAGCGGGAGCAGCTCGGCGGCTGCCGCGGCGTCCAGATCATCGGCGCCGGCAAAGAGATCCGTACGCGTGGGCTCGCGCCCCGCCTGCCCAAGCGAAGCGAAGAGGGCGAGATCGGCACGCGCCTGCCACGTGACACCGAGCTTGGGGTTCACGAAGAGCCAATCGATCCGGGGATCGGCGAAGCCACTTCCCGGCGTGGGCCGATAGCGGAAGGTGGCGCGCCGGAGCTGGAGGTCGCCCTTCACCTCGACCGCCCCGAACTGTCGACCCGCCTTCACGAAGCCGCTCTGCTCCTGCTTGAACCCGGTGTTGTCGTAGCGGCGTGTCTCGAGGTCGGGGCGAACCTTGAGGTGGTGATCGCGCGCGTAGTCGCTGAGATGGATGCCGGCGGCCAATTCGGTGGACTGGGCGCGCCAGGTGAGGGTCGAGAGGAGACCGACCCAGCCATGATCGAGATTGAAGTTGAGGAGATCCCCGGCCGCCACATCAAAGGCACCGCCGGCGGCGTTGCGATAGACCGTCGTGGTGAGCGCCGCAGACGCGCCGAGGGTGCGCGTATGCTGCACGCTCGCCATCGCCTGCCAGAAGTCATCGCGCTCCTCGGGTGACATCGGATTGAGGCGCCGATTCACCCGGAGCTCGTCCTCGCTCGCGGCGTAGTAGGCGAGCTGCATCTTGGAACGCCCCGCGAAGCCGGTGACCTTCACCATGTCGCGCGCCCCGAACCACCCCGCACTCAGGAACGCCGACCGCGCCTGATTCCCCGAGCGCTCGCGGAAGCCCTCCGTCTCTTGCCCCGAGAGGCGCGCATAGGCCGCGAATCCGCGCTGCGGTCCGGTGGCGGCCTCCACGCTCACGCGATTGGTCCCCCACGAGCCTGAGGTGAGCTGGAGCTCTCGGAAGGCCGGCGTCGTCGCCAACGGGAGGGACTCGAAGCTGAGCGACCCCGCGAACCCCGCGGGCCCGAACGCACTTGCCCCCACCCCGCGCTGCACCCGCACCGACTGCATCGAGTTCATGAAGTCGGGGACATTCGAGAAGTAGAGGACCTGGTCCTCGGGATCGTTGAGCGGGACGCCGTCGACGGAGATCGCGAGGCGGGTCTGATCGATCCCGCGAAGACGAAGCGACGAATACCCACTGAAGGTGCCAGCATCAGACGCCGCGGTGACGCCGGTGAGCCCCTGCAGGGCGAGCGGGGCGTCCTGCCCCGCATAGGTCCGCTCGATCGTCGCGCGGTCGAGGGTCGACTGCGACGTGGGCGCCGTGCCCCCACGACGGGTCGCGCGGATCACGACCGCCTCCAGGGTGTCGCGCGCCCGCGTGGTATCGCGAGGCACCGCAGGCCGCGTGCCCTGCGCACCGATAGGGAGCGCGATGGCCAGGAGGGTGAGCGAGAGGACGAGCGAGCGGGGTGACGAACGTGACATCGTGGCGGATCCTCGAACGACAAGCGTCGGGATCGACATGCTCGGGTCGCCCACGCGGGCGATCATCGAGTCACGCCGCGCTCCCTACGCCGGTCTGAACCGGGTCAGGTTCCAAGGGACTGTCTCAACCCCGCGGATGCGGGATACCCCTGGCGGCTTACGACTGAACGAGTAATCGGGGGGACCAGGCCGACGCCAGTCCCCACGGGGCCTCAATAGCGGAAGAGGTACGACGCCTTGAGGAAGAAGACGTCCTGCTCGCGCACCACCCGCGCCAGATGGAACGCTTGCGGCTCGGTAAGGCGCGATCCATACCCCAGGTACACCACCGTCCCCGGCACCGGGGTGTACGCGACCAGGAGATCTCCCCGGAGGGAGTTGCGCGTCGAGGCCGCGGTCCGAACGAAGACCCCGGCGGCGTTCTGTACGAGGAGCGGATGCCCCGTGCGCCCGTCATCCCGGAGCGCATCGGTGTACTCCGCGAAGTACTCCCCGATCCCGCGCACGAACAGGAAGCGTGACAGCTGGTACTCGACTTTGAGCCGCGGATTGCGCACCAGCCCGACGAGGGTACCATCGGAGGCCCTCACGTACTCCTGGATCTGGAAGGTCCCGTCGACCCGCAGGCGCTCCGTCGGGCGCGCGTTGACCGTGACCTGCGCATACAGGATCTGCGCCGAGCTCCACTCGTAGAAGTTCTCGTCGATCCCACCGACCACGAACGCCGAGGCCTGCCACCGTGGAAAGCGCGGGGTCGCGAGGCGAAGGACGTAATCCCGGTTCGGGAGCCGTGGGGTCCCGACGAAGGCGAGGGTGTCGCGTCCACCGGCGGCGGTCGGCGCCTCGATCCGGTAGCGCGGCCCGTAATAGGTCGGGTCGTACCCGAAGGTCTCGACGAGGAGCGACGTCCCGACCGTCCATCCGCCGCGAAAGGTGAGGTCCCCGTTGAGGTGGAGCTTCTTGTCGCGCGCATCGCCCCGCTGGAGGAAGCGATCGTAATTCCAGAGCGCGTCGACCATGATGCCCGCGGTCGCGGTCTCGACGCGCGCCCCGCGTCCCCCGAACCAGGTATAGCGCGGCGAGAGCGTCGCCTGCGTCTCCCCCGCGCGGGAGATGAACCCGCTGCGGGTCACGAAGGTGGGCGAGACGGCCCGGAAGCTGGAGCGCAACCCGAAGGCGCGCCCGTCCCGCGCCCCGGTCACCTGGACCAGGGGTGCGGTCACCACCGCACCGGTCGCCGCCCGATCGCTGGCGAACGCGATCTGCCCTGTCCCCGACCAGAGCGGGGTGAGCACGGCGCGCCCATCGACGCTCAGCACGCGGTTCGATGCGGCTCCATCCGCGCGCTGCGTATAGGTCATCGCGAGTCGCGACTGCGCCCCCAGATCGCGCGCGAGGCGCAGGATCTGGAAGGTCGGGCGGTCGCTCCCCGACCGCGACGTCGTGGGGTCATCGACCGCGGAGAGTAACGCGACGTTGGTCCCCCCGATCTTCCCCGCGACCTTCGCCGCTCCCTCCGGCCGCACGATGCGCCGCGTGTAGACCAGGCCGTTGGGCGTCTGGAACTGCTCGATCCCGTCGATGAAGAAGGGACGGCGCTCCGGGATCTGGATCGCGCGTCGCGGATCGAAGTTCACCTGCCCCGCATCGGCCTCGACCTGGGAGAAGTCGGGGTTGAGCGTCGCGTTGAAGGTCAGGTTGTTGGAGAGCCCCAGGCGGATGTTGGTGCCGACCTGGCCCCGACCGGTCCCGTAGGCCCACCGCGTCGCTCCGGGCGCCCCGCTCGGTGCCCCGTCCCACCGATCGGTGATCTCCGGGGTGACGTCGAGCACGAGCCCACGATCCAACTCCCGGAGCCCCACGAGAGTCCCCGATTGCGCGAGGAAGGAGACGCGTCCCCGCTCCGCCGGCGTCCACGAATCCTCGTGGTTCGCATGCTGCACGCGACGCACGACGTTGAGTCCCCAGGTCTGCTCCGGGCCTTGCTGGAAGCGAAGGCTCTTGAAGGGGACGCGGATCTCGACCTCGTACCCGTAGGGCGTGACGCGTCCCTTCGACTGGAAGACATAGTCCTGCGAGAGGTCGGCGACCTCGCGCCCGGTGGAGGTCGAGGCAAGGAATCCTCCCCCACCGCGATTGCCCTGTTCGACGAGACTCCCGTCGGCTTGGATCCCCAACGGATTCACCGCGAGCATCGTCGCCTGGCGCCCGTCGTTGAAGGTGCCGAGGAGGATCTGGATCTGGTCGTCGGCGGTGATGCGATCGCGCTCCGCCAGGGTGGCGATCGGGGCGCCATGCGTCTCGTACGCCCGCACCCCGAAGTGGATCGCCGTCGCCGAATGCCAGACGAGGATCTCGGTGCTGTCCGCCGCGGCGATCCCGTCCTGCGGAGAGAACTGCGAGAAGCCCGTGAGCACGGCGGCGCGGCGCCAGACCGCCTCATCGAGCTGCCCATCGATCGCCACGACCATCTCGATGCGCGGAGAACGCACCGTGGTCTCCCCCCGACGACCATGGTGGACGAGGGAGTCGGCTGCGAGTGAGGCGGCGAGCAGGACCCATGAGGCGATCGGCATGCACAAGCTTGCCCTCGACTCGGACCCGGTGGCAACATTGCGAGGTCGATCCGCCTCGCCCATCCCCTCCGGCCCTCCCCGGCATGACGCTCACTCGCCGCGCCCTCCTGCAGCTCGCCGGCCTCACCACCCTCCCTGCCCTCGTCCATGCCGACGAGGCCACGGTCACCCGTTGGACCGACGCGCTCCTGCAGCGCGCCCTCGAGGATCCCCCACGCTTCTTCACCGCCGACGAACGCGCCCTGGTGCGCACGATCGCCGATGGGATCCTTCCCCGCACCGACACCCCGGGGGCGCTCGACGTCGGCGTCCCCGCCTTCGTCGAGATCATCGCGGGCGAATGGATGGAGGCGAAGGACCGTGACGAGTTCCGCGCGGGACTCGCCGCGCTCGATCAGCGCACGCTCGCGTTGTACGGCGCGCGGTGGCCCGATCTCGATCCCGTGCAGCGCGATGGCGAGCTGCAGTGGGGGGAGAACGGGTTCGACGGCACGACACCAGCCAAGCGCGCGTATCGTCGCCTCAAGGGGCTCGTCCTCCACGGCTATCTCACGAGCGAGACGGTGCGGCGCGACGTGCTCAAGGTGACCTACATCCACGAGACCTTCCGCGGCTCCGTCCCGGTGAAGGCCGCACCGACGCCCACCCGCCCGATGGGAGGGATGTCCCATGCCTGATCGCCGCGAACTGCTCTTCGGCGTGCCGCAGCCCGGTCGCCAGTACGACGCCATCGTCGTCGGGTCGGGGATCAGCGGCGGATGGGCGGCCAAGGAGCTGACCGAACGCGGACTCCGCACCCTCGTGCTCGAGGCGGGCGGCCCGATCGACCCCGCACGCGACTACGTGGAGCATGTGCAGCCGTACGAGAAGCGCTACCGCGGCTACGGTGAGCGCGAGCGGATGGCGCGCGAGCAGGCGGTGCAGCGCGAGTGCTACGCCTGCGACGAGTGGGGCTCGAAGTTCTTCGTGAACGATCGCGAGAATCCCTACACCACCCCCGACGACGCCCCCTTCCGGTGGATCCGCGGGCGTCAGGTCGGCGGCCGCTCGATCACCTGGGGCCGTCAGGTCTATCGTTGGAGCGATCTCGACTTCGAGGCTAACGCGAAGGACGGCCATGGCACCGACTGGCCGATCCGCTACGCCGACCTCGCCCCCTGGTACTCGCACGTCGAGCGCTTCATCGGCGTCTCCGGCGCTGCCGAGGGCCTCGAGCAACTCCCTGACGGGGAGTTTCTCCCCCCGATGGAGATGACCTGCGTCGAGCAGCAGGTGCGCGAGAAGGTGATGAAGGCGTTCGGCGGCCAGCGGGTCTGGACGATCGGCCGCGCTGCGATCCTCACCCGCCCGCATAATGGCCGCGCCGCCTGTCACTACTGCGGCCCCTGCGAGCGCGGGTGCATCACGCACTCCTACTTCTCGAGCAATGGCTCCACCCTTCCTGCGGCCGAGAAGACCGGCCGCCTCACCCTCCGCCCCTGGAGCGTGGTGAGCGAGGTGGTGCTCGACCCCAAGACCGGGCGCGCGAAGGGCGTGCGTGTCATCGATGCGCGCACGATGCAGGAGACCGTCTACGAGGCGCGCATCATCTTCCTCTGCGCCTCAGCCTTCGAATCGGTCCGCATCCTCATGCACTCCACGAGCGGGGCGCACCCGCAGGGGATGGGGAATGCGAGCGGGACCCTCGGCAAGTACATCATGGACCACCACATGCTCCATGGCGCCGGTGGGACGATGCCGGGATTCGACGACTACAAGACTTCCGGGAGCCGTCCCAATGGGATGTACGTCGCTCGCTTCCGCAACACCAAGAGCGCGAAGCCGAGCACCGACTTCCTGCGCGGGTATGGGATGCAGGGCGGCGCCGGCGGACGCGGCCGGTGGTCAGGACCCGGCTACGGCGCCGACTTCAAGCAGAAACTCCTCACCGAGCTCGGCCCCTGGGGGATCGGGATCAACGGCTGGGGGGAGATGCTCCCACACGAGTCGAACCACCTCGCGCTCGACGCCACGGTGAAGGACAGGTGGGGGATCCCCGCGCTCAAGATCACCTGCAAATGGGGCGACAACGAGCGCGCGATGATGCGCGACATGGTCACCTCGGCCACCGAGATGCTCGAGGCCGCCGGGGCGACGAACATCTATCAGAATCGGCCCGAGGTACCGCCGGGGCTCTGCATCCACGAGATGGGGGGCGCGCGCATGGGACGCTCCGCCGACGTCAGCGTCTGCGACGCGAACAACGCCCTCTGGGAGGTACCGAACGTGATGGTCACCGATGGCGCCTGTATGGCGAGCTCCGCCTGCCAGAACCCGAGCATCACCTACATGGCGATCACCGCGCGTGCGGCGGCGCTCGCGGTGGAACGGATGAACCGAGGGGAGCTATGACCATCTCCCGACGCGACGCGATCACGCGCGGGGTGGCGGCCCTCGCCGCGGCGGGGCTCCCCGCGCCGCTACAGGCGGCGCGCGCGACCTCGAAGGAACCGAATACGCCGGGGAGGTATCCCCTTCCCCCGTTCGCCCCCGCCTACCGACAGAGCGTCGCGCGCTGGTGCTTCTCCAGCCTGCCCCTCGATCAGCTCTGCCTCGAAGCCAAGCGCGTCGGCCTGCACGCGATCGACCTGCTGAGTGAGAACGAATGGGAGGTCCCCGCACGCCATGGTCTGCGCTGCGCGATCGCCAATGGGCCGGGCCCCATCACCGACGGCTGGAACGACCCGAAGCGGCACGACGCCCTGGTAGCCGAGAGCGAGCGCCTCCTCCCGCTCGTCGCGAAGGCGGGGATCCCGCAGATGATCGTCTTCTCCGGGAACCGGCGTGGCCAGAGCGATGGCGAGGGGATCCGCCATTGTGTGCGCGGCCTCCGGCGCATCCTCCCCACGGCGGAGCGCCTCGGCGTCACCATCGTGATGGAGCTCCTCAACAGCAAGGTCGACCACGCCGACTATCAGGCCGATCGCACGACCTTCGGCGTCGCGATCGCCGAGGCGTTGGCCTCAGAGCGCTTCAAACTGCTCTACGACATCTACCACATGCAGATCATGGAAGGGGATGTCGTCCGGACGATCGAGCGCTACGCGCCCTACATCGGGCACTATCACACCGCGGGGGTCCCGGGGCGGCACGAGCTCGACGACACGCAGGAGCTCAACTACGGGCGGATCGCGCGAGCGATCGCCGGGACGGGGTTCCAGGGGTACGTGGCGCATGAGTTCATGCCGACCTCGACCCCGATGAAGCACTTGGGTGACGCCGTACGGATCTTCGCGGGATGAGCACCCTGACGGGCGCGGCCTCTTCCCCGCCGCGCCCGACCTGACCGCTCAGAAGAACGGCTGGTAGCGCGGCTTCCAGATCCGATCGTAGGTCAGCCCGACGCGGAGCTGCGAGTTGGTCCCGATCCCGCGCGTCGCCTTGACCTTGCCCTGGAAGACGAAGAGGTCGGCGGTCACCGACAAGGAGAGCTCGTCCGCAAGGGGGATCACCAGATCGTGGATCTGGTTGTAGCGCAGCGCGAGCTGCGTCGCGTTGTCGCGACGCGCCGGCAGGAGATAGGTGAGGTCGCTGCGCAGACGATACGTCATCGGCGCCGAGCCTGGGGGCGGGGCCTTCCCCACCGGCCGCACATACTCGATACGCGATTGCACACCGACCTGCACGTTCGGCTGACCAAAGTCGTTCTCGACCGCGAGCGAGGCCTCACGACGCGGCCACCGCGCGGCCGGAGGCATCAGGAGCCCCCCCAGACCACGCACCGCCTGCTGCCGCGGGTTCTGCTGCTGCGTCGCCCGATTCTCCGTCGGCGAGAACTCGGTGTCGACCTCACCACGCGCGAAGGGATAGAAGCGCCCGAGCCAGGCGCCGCCAGCGAGGGTCGGCCGATACGTCGCGTCGAGCCGGATATCATCCGCCGTCTCCGAGACATCCGAGATGCCATCCGCTGTGACGGTCTGCCGCCCGTACGCCACGGTGAGCCCGTAGTCGGTCTGCGAGGTGGGGAGGTAGCGCGAGAGAACGACGCGCCCGCCGAGGGCGATCACCCACGCATCCTTGGAACGGATCCGGCTCTCGGGCACCGTTCCGTACCCCTCGTTTCCCGCGACGTCGTTCACGAGGAGCGAGAGCGTCGGCCGCTCGAAGGCGATCGTCGTGAGCGGGACGAACCCCGGGTCGGGACGCATCCAGGCCGCGACCGAATCGATCTGGGCATCCCCCTTGGAGACGCGTCGGATCCGTCGGAGCTCCGTCAGCAGGAGCTCGCGCACCGACACCTCCGTCCCCACCTCGGCCGGGTGATGACTCCCCGTGGAATCGACGGCGAAGACCCGCCGCGCACGGCGCGCCCGCGTGAAGAAGCCCGCACGTGCGCCATCGGTGAGCACGTCGGTGGTCGTCACGCGATAGAGCACGTTGTCACGGATCGGATGGCCGAGGATCGTGTTCGCCGCGAGGTCGATGCCATTGGTGACCAGCTCGCCGCGCGCATCGGCGCGGAGCAACGCCTTGAGGTCCCCGCCGGTGAGATCGAGGACCACCACGCGATCCTCGCTCGCGATCCATTCCTGGATCTCGTCCTCGTGCAACTTCCCGATCAGCGGCGGGAACTGATCGAGGCGCGGCAGCACCGCCACCTCTGCCCCGCCGCGCACGCGGAGGATGCGGGCGATGAACTCCTCCCAGAGCGGCTTGGTGATGCGCCCGCGCGCTTCCTCGCGCTCCCCGCCGATGTCCTGATGCCGATCGAGGAGATCGGTGAAGGAGGGGACGAGCACCTCGCCCCGCTCGAGCCGACTCACCGCCGCCATCCCGAGCAGCCGGGCCATCAGCGCGGTGTCGGAGGGGATCCGGTCGTTCACGCGCTCATGCCGATGTTCGACCGCCGCAAGGGCGAAGCGATCGGCCCCGATCGCGCGGAACTCGAGATCGAGCTTCCCGACGGCGAGCCCATTCGCGACACTGCGCGCCACGAAGGCCGGCGTCCCCGGCCGGACGTTGGGACGCTCCGGCAACTCCACCCGCGTCCGCATCACCTCCGGCGCCCACCGCACCGGCATGTCGGCGAGGATCGCATCGACCCCGCGGATCTCGCTCGCGATCTGCGCATTCAACGCCGGATCGAGGTTGGAGAGGACGACGATCGCCTCGACCCCTCGCTCGCGCAGCGCCGCCACCTCGCGCTGCACCGCCGCGATTGGCGGGTCGATGGTGAAATCCCCGAGCCGCGCCCGTGGGAGCCGCTCCCGCACCGCGGGATTCGTCGCGCCGATCAACCCGACCTGCGCGCCATCGAGCGTCACCACGAGATGCGGGACGATGAGTCCCTTGGTCGCGCTCCGGAGATTCGCGGAGACGAGCGCCACCGTCGGGAAGGAATCCCGCAAGGCCGCAAGCCCCGCGGCCCCCACGGCGAGCTCGAACTCGTACGGGACCACCACCCGCACCCCCGTCGCCTCCAACGCGGTGAAATCGAGCCGCGCCCGCGTCTCCAGCGGGAGGTTCAACTCCCCGCGCTGATGCCCGAGGTCCACGCGCACCACCGCCCCGCCCCGTCGCTCCGTCTCCTCCGCCATCCGACGTATCAACGTCGCCCGGGGGCCCAGCCCCCCGATGTTCATCGGGAGCTCGAAGAGGCGTGACTCGAGCAGGTCGACGCGGTTCATCACGCCGAGTCGGAAGGCGCGGCCATCAGTGGGCCAGACCGCACCCGCCTCCTCGACGATGATCACGCGATTCCCACCGGGTTGCCGCAAGCGCGACACCGTCACCGTCGTGGGGACGAGGTCGGCGAAGTCGAGACGTTGGCGCGGATTGCGTAGCAACATCGCGAGGAGGTCGGGGCCCGGCTGCCAGGGATCCTGCAGGAGCAACCCATTCTCCGATCGGAGCGCCCGCACCCGATCGACCCGCTCCGCCGTCGCCCGATTCGCCAGCGTCCACTCGAGCTCGTCGCCCTCCGGCTCCGCCCCGGGGAGGAAGATCATGATCCCCGGCACCCGCCACGCCGCATGGCTGACGAGGGAGAAGGCGGTCCCCTCGGCGTGCGCCTGCTCGGTGAGGAGTTCGTGCTCGTCCTGCTGGCGACGGGCCCCGAGGGCACCGAGGCTCCGGCCGGTGTAGACGATGGAGACGCGGGGGGGCTCCGCGGGCGCCGTCTGCGCCAACGCACGGGGAGGACCGCTGACCGAGGCGAGGAGGCCGAGCAGGAGGAGGCGCGTCGCACAGGGGGGGCGGGATCGCATGAGGGGAAAGGTCGCCCGCGCAGCCGACGGATGCCAGCGGAGGCGCGGCGCCCCGCGTCGGTGCGAGCCGCCAGACGGATTCCGCTACACGCGGCTCAGGATGCGCGCGAGCACGACCTGCATCAGGGCCAGGAGTCGACGTACTCCCGGGCGCGGCGCCGAACACCAGGGACAGATCGAGGCGCGCCACTCCACCATCGAGTCACAGGCCGCACAGACCGAGGCGACCCGATGCGGCGCCGGGACCGAGAGGAACCGGCGGCATAGTGGGCAGATGGAGGCGACGGGGAGTCGCTTCGCCGCACAGTGGGGACAGCGAACGTACGGCATACTGGTGAGAGGGTACCATCGACGGTCCAGCCTCGAACCTGTCACTTCTGCTAGGTT
>SXGQ01447005.1_pt1 | contig 22663 bp, 19 predicted proteins | sample 3178371 | NCBI WGS metagenome assembly SXGQ01 (sample SAMN11356859, study PRJNA531348) | freshwater metagenome | isolation source: freshwater sample F1-20 | place: China: Fuxian Lake, Yuxi | collected 2017-12-25 | reverse complement strand
AAGGTGATTGTTAGACCCTTTGACTCCTTCGCAATGACCTGCCCACCCATGATGGCGTTCTGGGAAAAGCAATTGATCATCGATCCCGAAAAACATTTACACAATCCCGAACTATATGCAATATGGGCTCTCAAACAGGAATTTGTGAGAATTGCCGTTTCAGCGAACACCTTTCAGAGTAAGTGGTTCGTCTGGTGTGATATGGGTATTCAACGGTATAAGGCACTTCAGGATTTCTATATGACCTTTCCTTCTGAAGTAGATACCCTATGTGAAGAGGGAAGACTTGCTTTTCTCGAAGTTGAAAAGATACCCGACTCTTTTGTGAATGACTGGAATGAGTCGAAGCCGATGATGTATCCTGTCCCTGAAACTACTCTCGGGGGTGGATGCATTGCTGGAGATGCTGCTGCATGGACGGAATTCGGAGAGGCCTATAAGAATATGTTACAGGAGTTTGCTATGCGTGGATGGTTTGCTGGAAAGGATCAAGTCGTCTATTTTGCCATTCTCATGGAAAAAAAGGCGAAGCCGTATAGGCTGTTTCATGCTAAGCGGTTCGGTGATAATGCACCTGGTGGAATTGAATGGATGTCTTTTCCTCCAATGCTTGGAGGATTATTAGATGCAGAACTTGATATGCGATTTGAAGAGGAGGACTAATATTATTTTTTAGACACTCTTTTTACATAACTGCCTAATATATAACCAAGCACCATCTCGCCAAGCTTAACACCTGTATGCATAATATTGTTACCCTTTGCAACCTTGAATTCTACTGGAAAGAAGCGTATATCCAATATATACTGTGTAAGCTGATATGCGACTGCTAGACCACCAACAAGTGGTATCCAGACTGCTACAAAACCTAGCAATATGTGTATTATAAAATAATAGGGTGCCCTTTCATAAAGGTGCATCTATTCTATTGTATGATTTTCTGCAGTCTGGTCATCTTTTGCCGTGACAAAGGTCTCCGTCAATTCCATAAGCATCTTTTCAGGCCTTTCTGCCGTGTATTCATCTTTTGCCGTGACAAAGGTCTCCCTCAATTCCGTAATCATCTTTTCAAGAATATAAAGTTGTTCTAGTGCCTTAGGTTCTTTCTTTTTAGCCTTCATCTTAGAAGCAATAAGTTTCTTGATATCCTGAGCACTCGATGGTCGAAATAGGTCATGGACATCCCTTAAAGCAATCGTGATATCTAGGATTTTTTCATAGAGTTTATGGTCGGTCATTGAAAAAAGAGTATTGTCGCGCGTGATTCAAATTTAGCGTTAGTCAAACCCTCTATCCCGAATTACTTTCAATCCCTTCATCTTCTTATCTGCACCCTTTATTAACTTCTTGTGTCGCTCTTTTGCTTCCTTTTCACAGACTTTCCGTTGTTTTGCTCTTGTTCCATACTTTTTAAAACAATTTGTTTCTTCACCTGTTTCAAGATCTTTGAATCCGTAAAAATATGCGTAGGCATCAGCCCATTCTGCAGAATTCATTTTTGCCTTAAATATATCCTTTGGTATAAAAATACGGTCTAACATCATATAGACATATTTAGTTCCTATTGTAACTGGATATGGAACATCGTTATTCCCTATAACAGAATAATACGCTTCAAAATCATCTTCCATAGAGAATTCGTAAATACAATCACCCACAAACATATATTTATTTCCGCCTAGATGGGCTAGGATTGAATTACCTTTACCAAATGCACCACATGCATCTGAGATATATATGGCGGAATTACATGGGCTTTGACCAACATGGACCTCTTTTACAGTAAGTTTCTTTACTAATTCATTATATTCCATTCTTGCGTTCCAGTCTTTACTTCCGTCAGGCAAGTTTTTATAGTGACCCCTATAAATTTCTACATCTTTGCCGGATACTTCTACACGAAATGGCCTAGACCCGTTATCATGTGTAAGATATGATTTAGCACCCTTTGAGACTTTACGAGTTTTATTTTTAACAGAGCTTACTTTTACCCATTTATAGATACCCTTTGCATCTGTCTTAGATATATAGTCTCCATCTTTTCCCTTTTTTGTAAGATTCTTACAGTCTCTTGCATGAAATGGTGGTGATTTTCGGGTTTGGTATTTCTTTGACTTGACTTCCTCACACGTCATCCCTATTATATTTATTGAAAAATAAGGCAACCTCTCTGATCGAGAAGCTTTAGCTTCTAGACTTCCATTGCTCGCCGCAGACATTACAGATATACAGATTCTTCTTACCTGCTGCATCATACGTCATATAAATCACATCCCGTTCGACACCACCCTCATTCGTCGGACACATGTCTTTCGGACAAGGAATCATTTTAATATGGGGCAGCGTGTTATCCTGTCGGGTGAATTCATTAATCATAATCTTAAATGCCTCAGACGATTTCTGTTGAACAAGTGTCTCTGAAATGAGACCACCCTTAGTATCAACCTCAGTATAACCGCAATTTAGACAATGCCGGATTAGTTCTTCTGTCTCTTGGTTAGATCTCAGATATAGATAATACTTGCATGTAGGACAGAACTTCATAGTGCTGTCTATCTATGTTATACTATGGTTCAATTTTAAGCTGTTGCTTCACGTTCTATATCTTGTTTAATTCCTTGAATTATTTTTAATACATATAAAGAATATAGCCACTTTATTCTAACAGGATCTTTAATTATAGGTGCAATAACACTATCCGTATCAAGAGTTCCTTTAAGTTGTATTGCTTCAATCTCAGCAGCTGCCTCTTTTTGAGGGGTAATACTTCCTTTACAACATTTATTAAATTCTAACTGTAATCTTGAAATTAAGAGTTTAGTAGTTGTACGGATAGTATTACGTAATGAACCCACTTCTATAAATCTTCTTTTAGAATTATTGTTTCCTTTTATTTTTAATTCTACCATTTTATTATTATATCCATATAGCATTTTAATATTTAAATTTAGTGCATTAATTAAATCTTTAATTTTATTAATATTTTCATCATTATTATGATTACACTCTCTCATTATATCATCTAGAATGCGATTGAGATTATCAGACAATATTGTCGGAGGCTTTACAGCTGCTGCTGCAAGAGCAAGAGCAAGTGGATTTTCTGTCATAGAATTAGGCTTCTTAGCCGGAGTAGGTAGTGCCATGCAACCAGCACCGAAACAACTACCAAACCCCCCTCTCTGTCTTCGCGTTCTTCTATTCTGCCGCGTCTTACCTCTTCTTAACCTAGTCTTAGCCATCTATTTAGTATATTATACTAAATATATGGCCCCCAAAAATTGTTTTCTAGTTTTATAGTATCCACAGGCACACCATGTCAGTTAATCTTAGAGACTTTCTTCAGCGTCATCACATTCAAGATGGCGACAAGACGGTTCCTGCCACTATTACCATCCAGACCGGCGGTAAATACTTTATACCTGATGCAGAATATGAGGAGTTTCTTAATCATGTGCACACCTACATCTTCAAGGAAAAGGGTCGTCCAATGAACATCATTGAGCAACCACTTCCTGCAGGCCCGAAGCCCCTAGTGATTGATCTTGATTTCCGCTATCGTCGTGACCGAGCGCTTGACCACCCCTTTGAGTTGAGCCACATCCGCGCATTCAACGAGAAGCTCGTCGAGGGTCTCAACACGTTCTTCGACCTCAGCCGCTATTCGCTCCTACGCTTCTTCGTAAGCTTGCGGCCCCAAGCATACGAGGACAAGAGCAAGGCCGCAATTAAGGACGGTGTGCATATTCAGTGCCCAGACATCGTCCTTTCATATGAGAAGCAGGCCGTTCTCAGACGCTGGATGATGAACCAAGACGCCGTGACTGAAGCATTCAAGGGCACCGGATTCACAAATCCACCCGTAGAAATCTACGATGAATCGTGCACGCGGAAGCAAGGTTGGTTCCTCTATGGCGAGAGTAAGCCCAATATTCCTGCATACGATCTCAAGGCAGTCCAGGTCTATACGCCCGAAAACGACAGTTGGACAAATGAGCCCACAGCACACTACGATTCAAGGGAGCTTCTTGAGCTCCTCAGTGTCCGCTACAACCTAGATGCAGACGACAATCAGGTCAGGGAGGAGATCAAGCCGTTTTATGAGCGGCTTTCTAATGCTACTAATGTATCAACCGCACCTATTATAATTCCATCTGATAATACAGATAATACAGATAATATATTAATCAAAACTATAACCGATGAGCAAAATGCAATATTAAAACAAGAATACGAAACATCGTATGAGGATCTTGAAGTTGTAAAACAAATAGTAAATGAGTGTTTAAGTAATCAACGTGCAGATTCATATGATTCATGGATGCGAGTTGGTTGGTGTCTTCATAATATCTCACCTACCCCCGAAATATTTGATTTATGGATGAGTTTTAGTGCTAAATCACCAAAATTCTCTGAAATAAATATTACTAAATTGCGAAGGGATTGGGATACTGGGATGCGAAAAGAAACAGATAGTCGCCGTCTTACTATTAGAAGTCTTAAATATTGGGCGAATGAAGATAATCCTGTTGTTTACAAGACAATTGTGGAAAAAGATATTATTAACTTTGTTTTACACTATATGGCCCCAACACATAATCACGTTGCTAGACTTATGAAACGCATGTTTCAAGATACATATCGGGCAGCTGTTAATACAAGAAGTACAGAATGGTTTGAATTTTCCCAAGACCTCCATCTCTGGAAGCGAATTAATCAAGGCATTTCTCTGAGAAATAAAATGAGTTTAGAGGTTGCTGATGTAATTTATAAGGCACGAGACCATTACAAGAGAGATCCAGAGTTTAATAGATTAAAGGTTATTTCAGAAAACAATAGGATGTTAGAGGTATTAAAAATAAATTTAAAGGAAATGTCTGAAGAAGCAATGATTTTGCGTGAAAATAATAAAATTAATGAATTTACTGCATTGGATATTCAGATTAAACAAGCTGAATCTGCAATAAAACAAATAACTGATTCTCAAGAAAAAGCAAATTCTGATGTACAAGGCAAGAAATTATCAGAACTTACAGAGTTGGAAACTAAACTCTATAACAGCGGATTCAAGGACAGCGTCATGAAGGAGTGCATCGGCCTCTTCTATGAGGAGGACTTCGAGGGAAAGCTGAATTCCAATCCCCACAGAATCGGTTGCGCCAACGGAGTTATCCGGCTGGACGCCATCAAACCGGATCCTGCGAATCCTGGAAAGATGAAGGGCATGAGCAAGGCTGAGGGCGATCCCTACAACTTCTTTGAGCACGGCACTCCAGACGACTATGTCACTTTCCAGGCTGGTCGAGACATGCCCGAACACGAGGCACTTCACTATCGGGAGTATGACCCAGAGGACCCGAATCAGGCCGAAATTGCCGACTTCTTCTCAAAACTCTTCCCCCGACCAGATCTCCGGGCTTGGGTTCTCAAACTTCTGGCATCCTGTCTCGAAGGCAAGAATCGTGAGCAGTGCTACTACACTCTGCAGGGCGTAGGTGGCAATGGAAAGTCCAAGCTCGTAGATCTGATGGTGATGACTCTCGGCGACTACCAGTCCTCGCTCCAATCAACGGCTTTGACTCGCAAGCGGCCGGAGTCTGGTGCAGCGAATCCAGATATCATGAGTATTAAGAATAAGCGATTCATTTACATGCAGGAGCCGGATGACAGGGAGCCGCTCAACACGAGCCGAATGAAGCAATTCAGCGGTGAGGATGCAGTTGAGGCTCGTGCCTTGTATGGCGACCAGGACCGTTTCAAGGTTGCAGGCAAGCTGTTTATGATGTGTAATGCTCTTCCAGCAATCAACACTATGGACAGAGGCACGTGGCGACGTGTTCGTCTCATTCCCTTTGAGAGCAAGTTCGTCAATCCTGGTGACAAGGAGCTTGGTCAGCCGAATGTGTTCTTGAAAGACATGAATCTGAATGTGAAGTTGAAGCGATGGCGCGAGTCATTCTTTGCACTGCTCGTTCACACGTATGTTACGGAGTATGCCGTCTCAGACAACGGCACGCTTGAGCCTGCTCCCGAAGTCGTGATGAACGAGAGTCTCAAGTATCGCGAGGCCTTTGACTCTTATGCGAAGTTCCGATTCGGCCGTATGCGCATTGACCGCAACAGTGATGAGAAGGTGACTCTATCAGACATTTGGCGAGCATACCGATACTGGTATGAGGCGGTCGGAGGGGCTGGTAAGAAGCTCACGCAGGCTGACTTGAATCGCCGTCTGGAGGATGAATTCGGAAAACCAAAGGAGAGTAAGTTTTACAGTGGCCTCTTCGTGTTTAACACGGAAGAGGACGCTGAGGCGTATGATGAGGAGCAAAGGTTAGTCTAACTAGTCTATCCGTAACGTTGAATGAGCCCCATAGATATAAATCCAAGAACAATGAAACCTACAAATGTTCCTGCAGCAGCTGCAGCATTTCCTGTGGTAGCATTTATATAAATCGTGATAACAATCATAAGAGCCGCATATGAGACATAAAACAATAGAAGCGTGAATCCTTGAAGAGTAGATCCATATGTAGGAATAGGTGCTGGAGTTTCTAATTCAAAAGCAGCATCATAAGCATTCTCATTTTCAACCATAGTATTCACAACAGGTCCAACCTTTGATGCTAACTTTAAAAGGGTTTCAACCGACTCTTTTTCTTTTTGTAAGAGTGTCTTTAAAAATGGTGTGGGCGTATATGCATTCACAGTTGAAGTTATAGATGCTGAACTTGTACCTGCGGAACTTGAAACGCTTGCTCCACTTCTTCCAGGTCGAGTAGCGCATCTAGCCCCCCTATTTGAATTTGCACGTGCATTGCCGGGATTAGGAGCTTTTGTGTGTTTTGTAATACTGGATTTTGGAATTTTTAATAAGTCGTTAAATAGATTTTCATTAGCAAATCCTTCTATGTCCCCCTTCATTTCTATCATTATCCTGTGAAGATAATTAACCCGTTATTTAGAAGCGCCTAAAATTGAGTATAACCATTCCCTATATAATAGATACATGGCACACTATATTGAAAAGGTCTTTCGTTCTAGACAAGTTCTCCTTGAAATCCTACATGAGCGTGGTTATGATACGACCGGTGTAGAGAAATATGGTCCGAATGAGATTCGCGAGGCCCTTGCAGCCACACCAAACGGCAAGGCTCTCGAGTTTACAGTGAAGGCTCGTGAAGGCATGAATCCGCCCACACAGAATGTTCGTATCTACATATTCCTACAACGGCTCAAGCAGAAGTTACCTGGATTCCTCACATCTCTTGAGACCCCTATCGGTGCATCTGCAGACCAGAGTTCAAGACAGGTAGATAAACTCGGTTCTCCGGTTGACCCTGCACTAACAAGTGTTATCTGTCTAATTAATGAGCCAGTTGTCCCAGTCTTCAATGCGGCAGCAAATATGGTCTGGAGCAAACGAAATCTCCGGATGAGTTTCTTCTATATCGACAGTTTCCAAATGAACCCTCTCAAGCACTATCTAGTCCCACCACATGAAATCGTGCCAAGAGAGCAACATGAGAGTTTAATGAAGGATCTATACATTACTACACCGTCGCAGTTCCCCTTGATTCGCTATCATGAGGATCCTATTACACGAGTGATTGGGTCCATTCCAGGAGATATTATAAAGATTACACGGCCTTCTCCATCTGCAGGAGAATACACGGTTTATCGTGTATGTGTTGCTTAAATTAAGTAAATAGATTAGAGGGGCCTTATAATGCCGCAGAATAATAATTATAAACAGGATTTTTTAGCGATTAAATATGACTATGACACACAATGTTCCATGAGTGATGATGTGCTATCAAACTATATTAGAGAGTTAGACTCTAAGATTAATACGCAACCACAAGGCTTGGGGACACTATCATTTGATTATCGTAATCCATATCTAAATAGAATAAACATTGATGTCATAGGGAGTGTTATAGACCGAGAAGGCACAAATGTATATTATTCGTATTATGGGAATAATACAATAATGTATGAGAAATCTGGTAGGGTGCCCGGTGGATTTAAATTCTATCCAGGTGGTCAGTTAAGTATTGCACAAATAATTGATCAGTATCCACGAGCTAACTATTATCGTCTTGATGATGAAACTGCGTTTAGATCATATCCAATACTAACCCCCGCTCCACCACCTCCACCAGTATCACCTGCAGATATATCAGGCGCCTTTCAACCAATCGGGCAATACTATTCAAATCTCTTAGATATCAAAAAGCGACTCAACAAATTTTTAGAGGATGCATCCGATGAGATTGGTGAATCACAAAGCTATTTGGCGAATGAAGAGAGATATGACAATCGTGGACATCCTGAAAAGTCAGTAACTTCTAAAGAAATTGCATACGGACTTTTTTCTGAAGTCCGCCCATCAACCGTACCAATTCTAATGGCTCTCGGCACCTTTATGGCGTCAGTCTCCATACTGATGATATTCCAAATGGTTGGATTTACAAGTCAGATAAACGTTCCTCCGGCCATTATAGCATTCCAAACATGGTTAGCAACACCCGGTCAAGTGCCCGCATATCAGAATCCAATGATACTTGGCGGCATAATCACGGTTTTATCTGTAGCCGTCGTTTTACTCGGACTCATGTATTTAAGATCCAGGCAATAGAATTTAATATCAAATGATAATAGATGTCTGATTTAGGGTTTTGTGATGAATTTTCTGCTAGTGACACTACATCATTATCAAAATCTAATTTTACAGCCACATATTCTGGTAATCGTTCATGCATACCACCAACAAATGTTATTAACAGTGATGGCAGCGTGAACTCCGCAGCATTGAATTCTTGGGTTGATACACTTCTCAGTAATACAAGCGCAACTGCCATCAATCCTACAAACCCGCAATTCGGAGGACAAGAAAATCCCGCAAGCGATTTTGCATCAAAATCCAAAGTGCTCAGAGAGAATATCAAGAAGGAGTATTGCTTTTATTACAAGCGATACATTTGGGCCATGCAGAAGATTTTAAATGATGCGACGAATTCATCTGGAGTTGTTGATCCTGCGTTAAAAGAGGGTGCGCAATCATTGAATAATAAGCTTAATACCATACTTTTGGTGATGAAGGCCCTTGTTAATTCCAGACTCAATACCTTAGAAACATATTACGGCGACAAGGGCGTGAATAGATTGAATACCGACCTTGATACGGCTCGCACAAATCTGAAAACTCATTCCGAGCAACTTCAGAAAAATGATATGAATACGGATATCCAATCGTCGATGATAGAGTATTCTCTAGAAAAGAATTCATCATCCCGGAATCTACTAGCGATCTATGGATTCATGAATATTGTGGCGGTTGGTCTCCTTTTTTACTTGTATAAAAATACGAAATAACTTACTAATACCGTGAAATACTAATATTTAATCTATTTGCCTTGCTATTAGATTAAATAATTAAACGATAATAGAGTAGATGGCATCTTTAACAGATAGCATTAATAATGCAAAAACTACAGCGGATTTCGAGCTGTCCACATATTTCTCTCAAATGAGTCGAAATGATAAGGCTGAATATGCAGGTGAAAATGCAATGGAAGCTCTAAATCGTATAAAGGCCCTTAAACAGGACAGATTCACATATTTAAATGAGGATTTGAGAGGTGCAGACAATAATTTAACATCTACGGCATATTACATTACTCGTACAAGTGATTTGAAGAATATGGCGACTGATATTGACACTGTTGCAGCGAAACAATTGGCCGTATCAGATATTAATGCAGGTGTTACACTTAGACAGAATGAAATTAACGAGTGGGCAAATGACAATAAACTAGACACACTCTATTTTTTACAGGTCCTGTTTATATCATTAACCTTCATTTCATCACTCATGTTTTTAAATTCTAAGGGTCTAATTTCATCTTACCTATTGAATCTCTGTATAGTGCTAGTCGGTGCGTTTGCTGCCTTTGTTCTTATAACACGTGCTCGTTATACCAATGTGAGACGCAATCCCCGTTACTGGAATAAGATGCGCTTTACTAAGGAGGCTGGTGAATCATCCGATGATACATGCCCACCTGCGCCTAACGATGGTGCGACAACAGCAGAAAAGGCTCCTAAAAAGGTATTGCAATGCAATTACGTTGACGCCGCTAGCGACGCTAATTCTGAGTTGAATTCTGCTTGGGGTTCTTCATAAAACATATGCATTTATTAAATGAAACACATGAACTACACTGACAATATTGTAATGTTTGCTATAATGATTCTTTCCGGGTTCTTATCAACTATGAATATATGGGTTGATAAATGGGACGATTTTGGATTCAGTATAAATGATTTATATATGACATTTCTGATGACGGGTTGGTCATTTTTATTTATGGGTTTATACTACAGTGAATCAATAACTCTGTTTCTGGGCTTATTTTTAGTAGTTATAAATATTTGGTTTATAAGAACTCAATTTATGATAACTCCAGAACAATATATATTGGGAATGATTCCACATCATTCAATGGCGATTCTTATGAGTAAAAGATTAATTCAAAATCAAGAATTAGCGCAAGAATCATCATTTAATAAGTTTGTATCAAATATTATAATCACACAAGAAAAAGAGATTGAATATATGAAACAGATTTATAATAATAAATAGCGAATTAATTAGTCATTAATGATTAATTCTAAGAATTTAGAATTCTAAGAATTAAGTATGATATAATAATAGAATGCCATCACCAAATAAGACTCGCCGTTCTGGGAATCGCTCATCTGGCAGTATAAGTCGTAGTGCGTCTAGAAGCCGCAGTGCGTCTAGAGGCCGTAGCGCCTCTCCTCCAAAGCTTACGGCTGCGCAAGAAAAGGCCGCAAAGGCTGCAAGACATGCAGCGAGTATCGCTGAAAAGGCTGCGATGAGTGCTGCCGGTGCAGTAGGCGCTACGGCCGCAAAGCTATCAGGACAGCAGGCGGTGCTTGCTAAGCTAGCAAAAAAGGCTGAGGAAAAGGCTTCAGCTGCGGCTGCGGCTGCTGCGAAGGCTAAGCCTGAGACTAAGGAGGAGAAGGCTGCAAGACATGCTAAGGAGGAGAAGATGAGGAAATTTTTTAGAAAGATGGGCTCAGCTCCAGCCGGTGGAATGGCGTTTAGTATGAGTGAAATGAGTCGTGCAGAACAGATGAGAGAGGGGGCTGCTAGAGGGCTTGAGCGGGAGATTGATGCCATGTATGGCAAGAAGTAAATTAGGGAATAAACAAATTAACCCATCTTAGAAACGGTCACTGTCACATTTGCCCCACCTGACTGTTGCCCTTCGGATTCACCACTTGTGCCTGGTGCGAATCCCACTCTACCCTTTTTCAATGTGAAGCTCTTCTTCGGCTTAGGACCTTGCGGTTGCGCAAACTGACTCATAGAAGTGGGATCCGTCTGGATTGCAAATGTTGGTGGGGCACCAGGAACACCCGAAGTAAACATCTGAGCTGGCTGTGCCGGCTGAGCTGTTTGAGACGCATATATTGTAGGGCCAGGACCCATATTTACACCAGGATAGGGCGTTAGGTTATACTGGGGATAGCTCTGCTGAGGATAGCCCTGCTGAGGATAGCCCTGCTGAGGGTAGCCCTGTTGAGGGTAGCCCTGCTGAGGATAGCCATATGATGGACCCATCATCATCGGCTGTGACATTGGAGCCATTGGAGCCATTGGAGCCATTTGTGGAATACTATTTGTCGCATTCACCTGCTCGCCTCCAAGCTCTTCATCAGCCTCCACCGCCGATGCATCTCCAGGCATCACCTGAATAGACCGCGCCGGCGGAACAACCGTCACTGTTGTCGGATTCGGCTGAAACATCGGCCCCCGTTCAGTCTGCACGAGAGAGCCAGGAACGGTCGGCGACTGGAGTGACGCAGCAGTCTGCGCGGCAATATTGATTGTAGTAGGCATACCTGTAGCATCAATCACAACAGACTCACCATCAGTCACTGTAGGTGTAACTCTTGGTATAGCACCCAATTTCATCAATAGTTCTGGCGATGCCTCAGTTGGACCCTCCTCAATCTCTCTATACTCAGGCACAGATGCCTCAGGCAATACTCTTTCTCGTAAAACAATCCCTTCACGAGGCCCCTTATCCCCAGTATAATCCGGCAAATCCGATTTCGCGACACCATTCAACCGAAGTAAATCCTTCTCAGTCATAATACGCATACTAATATTCATATATGTCTCCAACTCCTGTGATAAGAGTTTGAAAGCATACGGCATCTCAACTATAACGGGCGCAACCATAGTCTTACGAATTGGAGGAATTATCTCCAAATCTTGAGCCCCAGACCCAATATAGCTGACTGGCCCTGTGCACAAAGGACATATGAATAAACCAGTCTTCGGATTCTCAATCGGAATCGTTCCGCACCCCTTGCAGAATCTGAAGCTCGTGCCATCCGAACGCACCATATAGGATTCATTGATGAAGGCACTGATTCCATGTCCAACAATAGCATCACGTTCCATCTCACCTATACGCAGACCGCCTTGTGCGCCACGACCACCCGTAGGCTGATGCGTCCGCTGTTCTCTTCTACCCTTTCCACGTGCATTCCATTTATCTTCTACCATGTGCTTCAAGCGCATAGAAAAAATGGGGCCGATAAACATATCAACACTGTGCTGTTTTCCAGAGATTCCATCATACATGATCTCATTTCCGAATTTCTCAAACCCAAGCTGCTCTAAAGCGCTGTTCATCTGCTTTGTCAAACGTCCGTCATCGGTGAAAGCCGTGCCATCTGAGATGGCCCCAACATTCGCAGCAATCTTACCCATCACCATTTCAATGACGTGGCCGATCGTCATACGAGATGGAATCGCGTGTGTATTCATAATCATATCTGGAACAATGCCTGAGATTGTTCGCGGCAAATCATGTGACCGCACAACCATACCAATCGTGCCCTTCTGACCATGACGATTAGAAAATTTATCACCCAACTCAGGCATTCTGTATTCCACACAGCGGATTTTCACAGTTCTCAACCCCTTATTATTGACCATGACTACAACGGATTCAACACGCCCGTGCGTCCAGACTTGGGCAGCCTGAGATGCATCACCTATACGACCGCTGGGAAGTTCCATAGATCTGCCAACTAATACCGTATTCTCATCAACGTATTCTCCAACCTTCACTATTCCAGACGGATCCAATTTAGAATAGTCCATTCCAGGCTTCATATCTGTCCATGAAGGAACTGACGCAGGATTCGCGATTCTCGTCTTAGTCTTAGCCTTTTCATCGTCCTCTTCAAACACCGTATAGCTGCGATAGTGGATTGAGTTAAATAGACCCCGCTGCAAGGCATCGTGATTGATTACAATGCCATCTTCTTGGTTATATCCTGCAAACATCCCCATAGCCAAGATAATATTCGTTCCATATGGCATCTTTCCTTGACCCAAATAATCATAGTACAACGTGCGCACTAAAGGGGGAGATCCGTTCGTTAGAATCTGCGCCTGATTGTCATATCGCATACTGGCATTTGACACATAAACAGAGAGGCCCTGTTTTGACTGCGAATCACCGAGCTGATTACGAACAGACTGATTGTGGTGTGAAAACGGAATCAGTGACGTAATAGCGCTCATAATCGTTGAAGGGTGTATTTCAACGTGGGTCGTATTTACGTCCATCTGCTCCAAGAAATTCACCACAAGAGACTCGTTGTGTTCATAGGGATCCACATATTCAATGAGACCCGAATAGGGGCTCAAGTATTCAATATAGTCCTTCATACTTACACCCTCCCGCTCTTTCAATGGATCTACAAATCCCACCCAAGATAGACTGTGTCCCTGTGTCTGTGGAAGTGACCCCATAATCATATCCCGCCAAACTGTTCCAGGCGCGGCCAACTTCTCTCTAGGATATCTATCAGGCCCCCAAGGCTCCATATGCAAGAGAGGGCGTCCAGGACGACCCTCATCGAAATTTAGCAAAATGCGTCTATCGCGAATGAAGAAGGCCACTCCAACCGATGCAGACAGACAACCCGTCCATTTCAAAAGTTTCACGAGTCGCGTCAATTCATTCGCCGAAAGTGTATAGCCCACTAGACCATTGTTTATGAAGACGGGCACAGACATCGCTCTCAAAGTTCCAACTGCATCTATGACTCGCATAATATAGCCACGTTTGAATAGCCATTGTAAGAACTCGGTACTCGGTGTTGGCGTGCTGATTGCCGTCAGGACGCTCAAGTTTTTCGCAATACCGATGCTTCCACCGCCAGGCGTCTCATTTGTGCAAAAATAGCCATACTGACTCGTATGAAGATGACGCGGCCCCGTGAGTTTCATAGTCGTATCGAAATCTAAGACCACTCGGCGACAATGGCTCATGAAATCAATATATGAAAGACGCGACAAGGCCTGTAATACACCGGCCTTATCTGGCCCAACACCCGTTCCCCATTTGCCTTTGAATCCGCGCATTAATCCGCGCGTCATCATATCTGGATTTTTCATGGGTGACCGAAAAATCTCACCGACATTACTTTCAGAAAAGATATTCATGAAACTCTCACCCTTATAGACGGATTTATTGTAATTGTATTCCTCGTCAATTGCACGGCCAACCACCTTTGACCACATCTTATAAACACCTTGAAACAGTGTCTGAGTTAAGAATCCCGAGACTAGGCACCGCTGGTTTCGTATATCATCACGATCTGTCTTAGTATCCAAGCCACAATAGACCCTGAAAATCTTTCTGACACAATCACCCAAATAGGCCACTCTAGAGCCAGGAGAATCTGGAACATGAGTAAACATCTGATTGTGTATAATATCAAGCACGTGCTCCTCACCGAAACCCTTCGTGAGAGTCTTGATATACTGAATCGCCGAATAGGTGTCTAAGATTGGATATGCGTCAGTGAAACACGCAATTAAATAGGGCTCTAGAAGCTTCAGCTCCTCAGAGTCTAGACTTGACATGATATTTTTGGCAATCTCCTCATCCGATTCTACGCCGAGCGCTCTAAACAGAATACAGACGGGTATTGTCTTTCTGACGAATGGGAGTCCAACATGAAGCGCCTCTGTTTTTCTTATAATGCCGAAAGTGGCACGACGCACCTGCTTGGTTTCTGGAGATAGACATGAGATGCTTGCGTAGGTGGCAATCTGGGGATCTGCATCTTGATTCTGGATATAGAGTGTATTGAATGCCTGTTCTTGGTGTGTTATTAGAATCTTCTCAGATCCATTTATGATGAAATATCCACCCTCATCCTGAGGACATTCTCCTACAGACTCTAAGAATTCTCTCGGCTTACCATTCAATAGGCACGCCTTGCTATGTAACATGACTGGTATATCGCATAGAGGAAACTGAGGTAGCAGAGTCTCACGAACTGTGGGCCGACCCTCAGCGTTTTTCTCAGATGCAAAGGTGACTCTTACTAGAATATCAGCGAAGAGGCCGGCTGCATATGTCAAATCGCGGAGCCTTGCCTCATTGGGGAAAAGTAGGCGAACTTCTTCTCCACCCATATGCTGCAGAGTTGGAGTGCCTAGATTGAGTTCTGTGCCCTTCTCCCCTCCGATAAAAATCTCAACCTTGTATTCATACGTTGATGTGCCAGGAATAAGATCTTTGACGACAATGAGTGGATTTTGACTCTTAATAATCGTCGGTAAATCTGATTCTAAAAACTGATTATATGAGTCAAGATGATGTCTAGTGTATGGATATGGTGTAGTCTGAAAATATTGATCAAGAAGTCGTCTGGGAATCTCTGTTGTTCGTATGTCAGTCATTCACACCTCTCTATTTTGCATAGTATAAATTGATTGTTTATACCGTGAACTACTGAAATTAATTGCACTGCCCCAAAGGGGCAGTAATAATAGTTATCACTAGATTCACGGCACTGCCGTTAATACTTAAAAGTATTAAGCGGTACCGTGAACTACTGTTATCAGTAGATTCACGGCACTGCCGTTAATACTTAAAAGTATTAAGCGATACTGTCCCGCTAATAACTTAATTTAAGTGCACTGCACATAAATTAAATGATTAAATGATATTGGGATTTACAACTGTTTGTAGATATCTGTCACTGGAGATCTAGACCACGACGCCATATTTGCATTGGTTATGTAGCTCGTCGGCTGAGAACGAATTGCGCCAGGTCCAACCGGATCAGATGTAGGGTATGGAGCAACGCCCTTTGTTTCCATCATTGTCGTATATGCAACACTGGTTGGTGCGCTTTGTAATGGGCGGAACAATGCATCAAACGACCCTCCCTTCTGCGAAGCTGCAGAACCATCCGTTGGAAATCCATTCGGCTTTCCACAATCTGCAGAAAGGGCACTGCCGTAATAGCGGTCCAAGCCCTCTTGCTGATAACTGGGGAAATTGCCATAAACACCTGACAAACCTGCTCTTGTCTGGTAATCAAGCGGTGCTCCTCCAATAGGTGTCGCTGCATAAGCACCTCCACGCATCTTTCGTCGGCGGGTCATTGCAGATTTACCTTTGAGATTAAACCGAAATTTGAGATATGCGGCTGCATCGGCCGGAGATATTTCACGCTTGAATGTTCTGCGCCACTCATTCTTGTATGCAATTACAGCATCAGAAAAGGAGTGCTTAACCTTTGATCCTAGACCATCTACGAATTTTTCCATAGAATCAAAGGCCTCTCGTAACTTTTTAAGACCCATTTTGGGTGCACGCATTTTTTTTGTATTTACACGCATCTTTCTTGTCTGGTGCTTAACCATTCTATCTTATGGTAACATTATGTAATCTTAAAATTCGTTGACGCAATATTATTCCTCTTAGCATTATTACCGCTTAGATTAAACATACCCTTATTGGAATTATTCGCCGGAAGTATGTTTGGCATATTTGGCATATTTGGCATACTCGGCATGTTTGGCATTGCTGGCATTTCAGGCATAGCTGGTAAAATAGATCCAACAGAGGGTGCACTATTTCCAAAAAATAGCATGATTATCACTAAAAGGCCAATGATAGATGCACCCAACATTGCAAAAGGAGCAATATCCTGTAGCATAAACTTCAACTGTGATGAACTGTATTCATACGGGAACTTGGTATAATGATAATAGATTCCAACAACACAAAGAACTATTGCTAATGAGCCAAGAGCATATGGCGACATTTGGGGAAGTAGAGCAAAAAATACTACAGCACCCAATAAAAGAGCAACTAATGATGGGATGAATAACTCCATTTCCTCTCTACCGTTAGCTACCGAAATTATGTGCTCTAGTCTTTACCATGTAATGTGGGGTATTAATAAGTCTCCCTATAGGTTAATAGCTCCTTTCTACAACAATACCTGTGAAGTCCGAGCTCATCTAACGCCTGACCCTCAGCAGTCTTTGGAAGCTTCGTCTCATCCAAAATCAATAGAGATGCCGTTTGACCTCCACGAAGTTCAACAACTCGACGCTCATAATATCGCCAAAGGTCTGCAAGGACATTTCCACAATTCATACAACGAATAGGGATTGGCATTGGCTATTCTTCTAACCGGGAAGTAATCAATTTTATGGGGTCCCCAACTTTATTAAGTGGGTCTGCGTAGAATCCGATATTATCATCCCTACAACACGTTTAGACATGTCATCAGTTCTATTTCAAGGTGGTTCATACAATCGTCAGAATCAGGGCCGTGCAGAGCACCGTCGTCTTGAGACTAAGGTTGGTGAGCTAGAGAAGAAGATCGAGGCTATGGAGTTCGTGATCCAGGCCCTCCAGAGGGGCGGTGGCGGTGGCGGAGGAGGAGGGGGTCCGGGCATTCCTGGCCCACAGGGACCTCCTGGCCCTCAGGGCAATCAGGGACCTCAAGGCGTTCCTGGCCCGCAGGGTTCTCAGGGACTCATGGGTCCGGCTGGCCCGGCTGGACCAACCGGTCCGGCGAGTACTCCTACTTCCTAAAGTTCTTGAGACTCACACTACTGATTTCAAGATTGTGATGATTCAATAAATACTTGGACAAGGCTGGATTTGTCAGCTTAGCAAATTGTCTACATACAGTTTCAATGGTCGTCTGTTCCTCAGCCGACCATTTAGACTTCTTAGCCGTCGTTGCTGCTGTCACCGTCGTTGCTGCTGTGACTGTAGTCGCAACCTCAAATCCATCCGATGTCTGAATCAAGGCTGCAACATCTAAGTCCCCAGCATGGTGCTTATCATGGCACTGGTCACAGAGGACACGCAAATTAGCAGCAGCATGAACACTCGAACCGTCTGCAAGTCTCCCGGTCAGCTTATTCACTGAAGCCCGTTGTCTTATATGGTGAACTTCAAGACTATCCGCTTCAGTCAATCCGCATTCTTCACATTTCCGGCGAACGACCGCAGAATTCCAAGACGACCCAATGGATTCCGAAAGCTCAGATTCTCCCGACAAACTTTTCCTAAAACGAATTGCATCTTCCAAAATGTCCGAAGGAATTCGCATCGCCTTCGCCACTTCCAATCCATAAAGCGAAGACCCGGAACCCTCTTTCAGAATTCTGTGATAAACCAATCTATCTTTCTGGTGATCGTATTCAACATGGAGATGCCAAATCTTAAGTTCAGGATCCTGTGCAACTTCCGGAATCTTTGAAAGTCCGTGCAAATGAGTTGCAAACAAGAATCTCGCTCCCCGTTTCAAGAGTCCTTTCAATCCGGCGGCAACCAACGCCGTCGCCGAAGTTGTCTCAGTTCCAGAACAAAGTTCATCTCCCAAAACCAATGAACGGGGGCCAGCAACTCTGAAGATATCTCTCATCTCAGCCATCTCAACCGCGAAAGATGAGAGTCCCATCCAAAGATTATCCGTATTGATAATTCTCGTGTGAATACTCTGAAAAGGTGCCAAGACCATCTTGGTCGCCGGAACGAAACTTCCGCCTTGTGCCAAAAGAACCGCGAGACCTGTGGCTCTCATCAGCGACGATTTACCACTGGCATTCAAGCCGTATAGCAGCCATCCCTGCTGGTTATTGTTACCCAGATTCACATTGTGTTGCACGTAGGGGATTTTCCTGTCTTGAGCTTCCAGGAGTGGATGACGAAGGCCTTCAATCGCTAGCGAACTCGTAGCTGCATCAATGACTTCCGGTTTGACGTATCCATTATCCTGTGCTACTTTGGCAAGTGTGAGATTGACATCTGCAGACATTATCCATTCTGAGACCTGATTCCAATTATCAAAGATACTGTTGGTCAGCATCGTTCCCATCTGAACGAGAGCGACCGATTGCGCCCTTTTCAAGGTCTCTCTGAGTCTACAAACAATGGCGTAGATTTGGTCGAGTTCTGCACTCTCCAAATACGAGGTCGTCTTGTTTGTCACTGCAGTAGTATTAGCAGGGAGTTTCCCGGAGATTTTTATGGCCTGTATGGCCGCTCGAGGTCCCTTTATGACGAGAGACCGCTCACGAAACTCAATCTTGAACGTGTCGGTTGATAGACCGTTTCCAGCGCTCTTTGCGATTTGCGCAATCCATCCTGATATACGGTCCATTTGCGTCTTGATTTGCCCCTCTATTACATCGAGTTCAGGCACTAGACCTTTAGTAAATAGACTCTTATCGTCATCGGCCTCGTAGACTTTCTGTAAATCAAAGACGTTAAAGACTTCTGCGCGAATTGAATCTATCTGGGCAACCGTGTCATTTACACCTTCAGCCCGTGCAATCCATTCGGCCGCCTTGAAACTCGTGTCTAGATTCATGAGATCAGTTCCAGTCACAGTGCCTTGTTGAATCCGTCTGAATAGCCTATCGAGGTCAGTTATAGTGCGAAGACGGCGTTGAATGGTGGTTTGATACTCTGCAGGTTTGAGAGTCCAGTGCTCGACTGCAGCAAGAAGTTCCCGTATTTTCGTGGGCTCAGCTGACGGCTTCAAAAGCCGTTCTCTGAGACCTCTGTGGCCCATCTGCGTGGCGCATTTGTCAAAGAGGCCGAGAACATCCTGTCTCGTGGAATCCTGCACGATCATGTGTAGCTGCACGAGAGCATTCTCACCGAGTCGCATCATGGACGAGGGTATCCAGTGATAAATCATGAGTGATCCGAGATTGATTGGCTGGTCATTGAGTGACGGCCAGAGTTCCTGGAGCGCATTGAGAAGTGATATGGTGGCATCTTCAGAGGCTGAACCAGGTACAAGGTTGAGAGAGGCATGAGTGGGGAGAAGTGATTTGAGGCCACAGCGGCTTCTCAGATATTCCTCTCGGAACGCTGGAATGAGCCAGGCGCCAGAATTCAGGGGCGCACGTTGATGGAAGTTCGTCTTCGATGTGCATGCTAGGATGCTGCGAATCTTGGACTCTGTCAATTCATTGATAAGATATGACGGGCCTTCACAGGACCAGATGACCTCTTTCGGCACGTAGAGTTCCATGAACTGCACCATGTCGTTGGAAGTCCATGCGTCTTCTGTGCCTGATGCTGTCGTTTCAAACACATGGAGTTTGCCGGTTGTGAGGTCGATTGCCGCCGCTGCAATGGATGGGGCTGCATTCATTTTCATTGCTACATAGATAAAGGTGAGAAACATGGAGTTGGCGTCGGCGGCCTCGATGTGGGTTCCTGGTGTTAAAATGCGCTCCACCTGCCTCTTTGTCACTTTTCCAGCGGCATTTTTCACTTGTTCGACGAGAACGACGGTCCAGCCGAGTTGGGTGAGTTTTCCTGCCCATTTATGCACCGAGTAGTCTGGAATGCCGGCCACGAGACCGTCATATGTCGGACCACTTGGCCCTTCGCCTTTCTTGACTGACACTTTGAGGCCGAGTAAGTCAACGAGTTCGCTGAAACTCGTCTTGGTTTGCCCTTCTGGGCTTCGTTCATCATACATCTCATAGAATATACCGACCATGAGAAATATGGCTACTTTTGGGCCAAATTTGCCCTTATATGTTTGATACTGTGATAAATACTCCTCGTACATCTATATATAGTAGGAGCTTCTTGTTTAGATTAGTAGAACCATTCAATGAGTGCATATCCATCGCCGCCTTTGCCTACCGTAGTATTAAGGAATACTATTGAACCGTCTGGTTCCATTGCTGTTAAACCAACACTAAATGTTATTGCGTTGCCTCCATATGTATCAGAAAATGATAATTCAGTACCAGTATCTCTAGTGAGAACATAATAATTTGTAAGGACTAATAATGTTATAGGACTCGCATCCTTTGTTGGTGAATAATCTGTTAGAGGTAAGCTAACAAATTGAAACACTGTGCCCGGTGGTAAAGACTCTGGTAAAGTAGTAGTTATTTTAAGATTTGTTTGCCCAGATACCCATTCAAGATTATATACAGTAGCAGCTGGCGTTGCCTCGCCACCGTAGCCGCCAGATGGGTCACCGCCATTAATTCCCATATATCCATAATTTGATAGTATTAAACCGGCTTCTGGATCACTTTGAGTAGTAGGTCCATTTACACCACCAGCAGCCCCACCACCACCTCCACCTCCTATGCCACCAGTAGCACCATCATCCGCGAATTTACCCGCACCACCGCCACCACCACCAACTACAATAGTTTGAGTTATAGGTTCCTCTTTCAAATCAGTGTATGAAAATATAGTTGCACCACCCCCACCACCACCACCACCAGCACCGGTATCACCACTTGCATAATTAAAACCAGCACCAGCAAAACCAGGACCACTATCACCATAACCAGCACCAGCAAAACCACCAACATTATTCGTTGCTCCACCACCTCCACCCCCTAAGGTTAAATTAAAGGCTTGTCCAGCAGGAATAGGAATAGTATGAACTGAAAAACTGCCTCTAGCACCATTAAATAGGGAGTTTTTACTGCTACTTGCTCCACCACCACCACCTCCACCGCATAGAGTCACTCGTGCCTTTTTTGAATCTGTTGGTAAAGTTACTTCTATTGGGTCTCCAGCAGTTATATTTATACCATTATATACGCTTCCAGGTGTAAATAGATTTGAGACTGTTCTAGCAATATTGGTTCCATTGAACGATAAACCTGTGCCGTCTGTGCTGATTGTTTGATTACCAATATAAAGTGTCGTTCCACTCATATAGATGTCACGGAAGGCTAGGCCAGTTGCGCCGAGGTCGTATGTTTGATTGGCGTTAGGAACTAGATGAGCGCCTATCATGATTGTTGGACCAGGTCCAGTTGTCCCTGTTGGGCCTGTAGGGCTGTAGGATAAAGCAGCAGATCCAGTAGAACTTGACCCACTATTGAAGGTGAATTGACCTGTTGTTCCTACTGGGGCAACTGTACCCGTTGGACCCGTTGGACCAGTTGCTCCAGCTCCTCCTCCTCCACCTGCTGGAATCCATTCTGTATCATAGGATGTGTTTGAGGCCTTTGCTAGAACATAGCCAGCTGTGCCTCCTGCTGGTACTCCTTGACCAGTTGCTCCAGTTGCTCCAGTTGCTCCAGTTTCACCTAGACCAGTTGCGCCCGTTTCACCTGTGTCACCTGTGTCACCAGTTTCACCTGTTGCTCCAGTTGCACCTGTTGCTCCAGTTGCTCCAGCTCCTCCTCCTCCACCTGCTGGAATCCATTCTGTATCATAGGATGTATCTGTGACCTGTGCTAGAACATAGCCACCTGTGCCTCCTGCTGGTACTCCTT
>SXGQ01027742.1_pt1 | contig 22663 bp, 26 predicted proteins | sample 3178371 | NCBI WGS metagenome assembly SXGQ01 (sample SAMN11356859, study PRJNA531348) | freshwater metagenome | isolation source: freshwater sample F1-20 | place: China: Fuxian Lake, Yuxi | collected 2017-12-25 | reverse complement strand
GGCGTGCTCGTGTATGCCCTCCACAGCCCGTGGGCGGCGTTTGTGCCGCGTCTGCGGCTGCGGGGTGGGGAAGTGGCCTCCTCCACCATGAGCACGCCTCTACGGGGGCAGGAGGCCGTCTGCTGACGCCCCCATGCGAACGCCCCCGCTGCGGGTCTACGGGCCGCAGCGGGGGCGCTTGGGGAAGTTGTGCGGTGCGAGGTCAGAGCAGGAGGCGGTCGTGCCACTCGCCCCGCTGCGACAAGCGAGCCTCGCCCTTCTCGGTGAGCAGAAACGAGCCGCCCTTGTGCTCGGCCATGTAGCCCCGCTCCACGAGTTCCTTGACCGTGGAGGGGAGGTCAGAGAGGTCGCCCAACACCTCACTCACCTCGGCGCGGGTCATGTACGGTTCGTCGCCCACGGCGCGCAGGACAGCGAGGGCCGCACGCACGCGCGCCTCGCTCTCGCGGAGACGGTCACGCACCTTCTGCGACACCTTCTCGGCGCGGAGTTCGCTGACCCCGAGGGCCTCCGCGATGCGCTTGGTGCCAGCCTCCTCGGCCAAGAGGCCGAAGGCTTCGTTGAGCCGGGCAGCGGCGTCCTTGGAGCGCGGACAGGCGCGGTCGAACACCCGCTCCACCGTCTCCACGAGTTCGGAGCGGGCGAGAAGTTCGGTCGCGTCCACGGCGTCGAGGTCCACGAGGTCGTGCTCGCTATCGTTCCCGCTTTCGTCCCCGTCCTCGTACAGCGTCACGCTCGCGTAGACGGCGACGTTCGCCGCCGCCCACGGGGCCATGCCGCCCTCACTCTCGGCGTGGACTTCGCGCTCGTGCTCGGTACGCGCCCCGCGCAGTTCGCGGTGCAGCGCGTCGGTGCCACGGTCGCGCATGGTGTTCGACGCCACCTGCTTGCACCACGCCACGAGGTTGCGGCGGCGCGGCGTCTTGCCCGCAGCGATGAACTTGGCGAAGGCGTCCCGCTTGATCCACGCGGCGAAGGCGCTGTTGATGTGGTCGCTCACTTCGGCGGGGTCTTCGCGCTTGAACGACGCCGACGCAAGCAACGCCCGGTGAAGGTACTCGTAGAGGCCGTGCTGCGCGACCTCCTGCGCGAGCCACGCGGCGGTGGCGTTCGTGGGCGTGGGCGCAGGACGGGTACTGCTTTTCATGTTGTCAGGCTCCTTGCCTTCGGCTCTCGGGAGAGCGTGAGGCTCGGTGTGGGGTGGGGTCGAAGCGGCGAGGACGAGGCTCGGGTGAGCAGGTCAGGTGCCGCTCCGAGAGTATAATGCGCCCTCCCCCCGGTGCGTCAAGTCCGCTCCGCGTAAGACTTTGCGGCCTTGACGGAGCGAGCGTGCGTTCGCGGTAGTCGCCCTATGCGCGGTGTGCGGGCAAGAACCCGTAGGAGCCCGCTCCCATGTACGACCCGACCCTCCGCGCCAGCCTCGTGCGCCTTGCTTCGTCCCTGCCCGCAGGCTCCCCGGCGCGTGCTTCGCTCGTGGCGCACCTCAAAGTCGCGGACATGGCCTTCGACATTTGGGCGCGAGTGCAAGTGCTTGGGGGTGCTTTCAAGGTGCCCCCGGCTCAACTGACGCGGGGTCGCCCGCTCGCCGTGTTGCAAGACCTTGCGGGTCGGCTCCCGCCCGAGGCTCGCGCAGCGTGGGCGAACAACCGCACCGACTTCAAGTTGTACGAGAAGTTGAACGCGGGCGTGCGGCAGGTCATTCCCGAGCCCAAGACCGTCAAGGTGAACGGCAAGTCGCTGACCACCGAAGGGCAGGTTCACCCCAACGAGGTGGTGAACAACCTCGCGGCAGGCGTGACGCTCTCCGGTCGAGAGACGGAGAGCATCTTCTACCAGTTGGGCAAGTCCAAGAAGGACGCCATTGCAGACGGCGTGTACCTCCCCGACGACGCTGCCAAGGACATCTTCTACAACTCCCGTCGCCGGGCCAAGGACTTTTTCAAGAAGAAGGATGTGCTGCGCGAGTCCGAGGGCTTCGACAGCGGCGGCGGCGAGGACGAGGACGAGGGCTTGAACTACTCGGAGATGCTCACGGAGTCGGGCGCTGCGGACTTGGTGAGTGTCATGTTCGACACGGCGCAAGGCCGCGCCGTGTTGCAGAAACTTGACCGGCTCATTGACTTCACCGGGGCCGAGCAGCAGCGTCTTGTGTGGGACGCGCTCAAAGAGAACCCGGCGCTCATTGACAGCAACGTGGGGTTGGCGCAGGCGTACTTGGAGCGCACCGGCAAGTCCGTGTCGCCGCAGGGCGTGGGCCAGTTGAAGAACAAGGTGCTCGTCCGGCTCGCGCAGACCGTGGCCGACCACCCCGAGTTGGTGGGCGAGAAGGACTTGCTCGTGGAGTTGTCGAGCCTGCGTCGGGCCTCCAAGAAGAAGCGGCTCGGGGCGCTTCTGCGGAAGGCGGACCTCGCCGTTGTGAAGTACGCCTACGACTCGCACAGTCTGAAAGAGGCGCTTGAACTCATGCGGACTTTCGACCTCACCGCCCAAGACCTCGCGGAAGTGTTGGACGCCCGCGTGGGTGGAGGAGGGTCTATCTCGGACGCCTTCGGCTCGGCAGCGGACCTCTCGCGGTGGCTGCGCGGCCCCATGAACAAGGAGTTCGACACCCATGACAAGGCGTTCCGCGCGCAGGCTCGGGGCAAGTCCGCCGCCCGCTACTCTCGTGACCCGTACTGGATGACGGCGAAGTACCCCGGCAAGGACAAGAACGGAAAGCCGTTCCGCGCCGGGGAGCGGGTGTTCTACTACCCGCTGACCAAGACCGTGCTCACGGGCGCAGAGGCCGAAGCGGCGGCACGGGACTTCGCTGCCCACGCCTTTGACGAGGACGGCTACTGACTGTCCGACGAGGGCCGGGCCGGTAGGGTGGGCCATGCCCACCTCGCCCCCGCCAAGTTCGCCCCCGCCAAGTTCTCCCAAGAGCGCCGACACCGAGACGGCCAAGCAGGAAGAAGCCGCCCGCTTGGTCGTTGTCGTCTCCAAGCGTGAGGACGGCTCCATTCGCTCCGCTGTTCACCCGCTCTCGGCCCAAGACCGGGAAGTGTTCATGGGGTGGGAGACGGGCGGGATGCAGCAGACTTGCATGGCCCTGCTCGTAGAGGCCGTGCGCCGCGAAGCCCTCATGGCGGTGCTCGTGCGGCTGTCCCGCAGTCAGACCGTGGACATGCTCGACGCCGCAGAACTGGACGCGGCGGTTCGGGCGCAAGTCATGGAAACGCTTGCGAGGGTGTCCCGACCGTTGGTCGAGGACACCCTCGCAGGGGTCAAGGGCTCAATGGAGCAGCCCTCGGACGAGTAGCGCAGCGGGTCAGAACGGGGCGCGGAACTTACGCGCTGCCTGTCGCTCCATCTGCCGCCGAATGGCAAGCACCGCCTCGGGCGGGTTCTCGTTCATGTCCTTGAACTCGGGGCCGACAACTTCCGCCACCTCCTCCACGGTCATCTTCTCGCCACGGGGGAACTTGGCGTGGTGCTGCGAAGCCGTGCGGCTGTGCTTGGCCCGCGACAGGGGCATGGGCTTCCAGTACAAGTCCCGCTCCACGAGCGGCAGACCGCGCCGGTTCAAGCCCTCCAAGTCGGTGATGTCGATGTAGCCGAGTTCGCCGCCGCCCATGCCGAGGTCGGCCCAACCGAAGGCTCGCTTGGAGGACGGGTCGTACTCGGTCAAGTACCACACGGCTCCCGAGTACGGGCTGAACAACTTCACCTGCGCCACGGGGTCGTCCACATTCTCCTGCGAGTAGATGGCCGGGAGTTTCCGAGCCACGGTCGCCGGAAGAAGTTGGTGCCCGCGCACGCCGTCGAGCCGGTGAGCCGCCGTCTTGGCCGGGTGGTTCCGAACACCTTCTTCCAACACCTGCACCGCATAGGCGAGGTTTCGCTTGTCGGCGGGAGTGGCAGGGAGCGGGGTGTGCAGTTCCACCCCGTCGCGGTGAGGGGTGAAGCGCAAGCCCATCCCCTCAACCTTCTGCTTCATCTTCATCTTCACCGACCCCGGCAACAACCAAAAGTCGGGGAAGGGGACGAAAGCGGAGTCGTCCCGTGCCGCCGTCTTGGGGGCATGGTCCGCAGCCCGAAGCCGCGCCGCCTCGGAGGGGAGGAGGATGGCACCACCGGAAGCGGTCTTGGCCCGGTTGAGCAGCGCGATGAGGTTGCGGGTCAACTTCTCATCAACCGGAAACTGCCTCTTGAAGTTCGTGCCTCGCCGGGTCTTTCCAATGACGGAGACGACGGCTTCTCCCACATAGTAGGTCTTGGCGTGGAGATATGCGACCGAATCCACGGCTTCGACCTTGAACTCGTCTCCCGACATCTTCACAATGTCCCAACGGTCCCCGAGAGGCAACGACGGGTTGTCCAGAACATAGTCCTCCAATGCTTTCGGCCATTGTGCCGGGGAGGAAGCGGTCTTGAACTGGTCACGGTGCATGGCGTTCTGCTTCTCCCACTCGGCGGCGTCCGCCTCGCTCATGTTCTTGGTCGGGTCAGCGGACACGCCCTGCTCAAACTTCGCAGCGTGGTCCTGCATGTACTCGGCTCCGCAGGCTTCCTCGACGGGCAGGGTCATGTACTCGGCTCCCCACCCGCGACCCTTGTGCTTGGGGGCGCGAGCATGGCCGCGCTCGTAGTCGCCCTTGTTCTTGTGCTTGCCCGCCCCGGCGGACCCGCGCTCAATGAGCCCTTGCACGACCGGGTTGCGCCCTGCCGGGGCTTCGCCCCGCACGACATTCGGGTTCTTCTTCTGAACCACGGGGACCGGGGACTTGGCTTGCTTCGACATGGGAACCTCGGAGATGGGAACGGTGGGCGGCTCGTCCACGAGGACGGAGGTGGCACGCTTGGCAACAGGCTTCATGGACGCCATGACTTGTCGGCCCTCGGGGGTGACCTCGCGCTCCAACATGAGTGCCGGACGGCGCACAAGGTAGTTGGGGAACTTCTCGTACCACTTGGCGTAGAACTCGCCCTTCGGCACGACGCGGACGGTCTGCTCGGGGTCGGGGCAGTTCGGGTCGGCCACATGCACCATGAACCCGTGCGTCGGGCACGGCTGCACATCGAAGATGACCGAGGCGTGCGACCACTCGCGGCCTTCGGGGTTCCAGCCAATCATCACGGGCTTGCCCGCGTCGGTCCACTCCTTCACTTGCGACAGGGTGGCCGGGACCGTGAGCGTGGCCCGCACGCCGTAGTGCTGCGCCGTGGCAAGAGCCTGCTCCCACGCTGCGCCCCGCATGGGGGCCGCGCCCATGACCCGGTTCACCGTGTCCTCGGAGCAGTCCCGTAGCCCCAAGGCCCCAAGGCACATGCTCATAGAAGAAGCCATGCAGGTGAACTGCGTCCGTTGACGAACGGGCACGAGGCTCGCCGCAGCCGTCTTTGCAACGGGCGCGGACGCACGGTTCGGGAAGCGGGGCGAGACAGCCATGCCTCGCTTCCCATATAGGCTCGCCAATGAAGGGGGGGTGAAGCCGTTGGGGTTCGCGGGTAGTTCTTGCCGTGCTCGGTCAGCACGACCTCTGAACCTACTCTCCCCACTACCGGAGCCTACACATGTCCACGAAGTTCGCCCTCTACGACTACCTCGGTCGGCCCAAGGCCCACTACACCGTCGAGGAGGTCGCCATTGCGGCCCCCGTGCCCGCCAAGCAGACGAGCCACCACATCCTCGTTCTCGACCGCTCGGGGTCCATGTGCGGGGACTTGCCCGCCGTCAAGACGATGGTGGAGAAGGTGCTCACCTTGGAGGAGTACAAGAACGCGGACATGCTCGTTTCGGTGCTCTCCTACTCGTCGGCGGGGGATGTCACCACGCACGTCGAGCGTGCGCGGGTCGAGGAGGTCATGGCTCCCGGCAGCAAGCACGTCGAGGCCATTCGCAAGATCCAGATCACCGGCCTCACCTGCATCTCGCAGGCGCTTCGGCAAGCCCTCACGCTCGTCAAGGACGGCGAACTCACCTGCGTCTCGCTCCACACGGACGGCTACGCCAACGACAAGTCGCCCGGCGCGGAGAAGCGCGAGATCGACGCGCTCGTGAAGGAGTACGCCAAGAAGCCCAACGTGTTCGTGAACACCATCGCCTACCGCAACTGGTGCGACTTCGGGCTGCTCACGAGCATCGCCAACGCCTGCTCGGGCACCTGCTTCAAGACCCCGACCGCCAAGGAAGTGTTCGACACGCTCCACTCCACGGCGGGTGTTCTCGCGGGCAGCGTCACCCCGGCGTTTGAGGTTCCGGCGCTCACGGGTCAGTACGTCACCTTCGTGAGCAAGAAGGCCGACAAGGTGCTCGGCTCCGTCGAAGGTCTGCTCGTGCGCGGCCTCAACGCGGACGACGACAAGCGCGGCTACCGCTACACCCGCGTCACCCCCGAGCAGTACGCTGCGAGCGCCCTCCCGGTGGCGGGCAAGAACTCCGAGCCGGTGCTCGCGTTCGCGCTCGGCAAGTTGGCCGAGGGCGATGTGAACGGGGCCAAGTACGCGCTCATGGCGAGCCGCAACCTCACGCTCCTCGGGAACCACGCCCGCGCCCTCACGAACGGTGCGCTCTCCGACATGGCGACCGACATGCGGAAGGTGCTGTTCGGGCAGGTGAACGAGCCGTGCGCGTACACCTCGGACGAGGCTCCCTACGAACTGCCGAACGCCCGCCAGCCCTCCGTCGTGGGCCTTCTCGGGCTGCTCTCCCGCTACGGCGCGAGCGACATGCAGGTGGACACGCAGGCGCTTCGCAAGGGCTACAAGCGGCGCGGCGTCAAGCGCGTCCCCGGTACGCGCAACCCCGATGGGACGGTGACCCCGCCCCGCGCAAAGACCGTGCCCCGCAACCCCGACAACGCCTTCCTCGCGGTCAACGGGTTCGACCTCAACCGGAACAACGCCACGGTCAACATGACCGTCACGACCCCGGTGGCCCTCGTCCGCGACAACGGCGAGAAGGTCGGGGACACGCTCGCGGGCGTGGACCTCTCCAACCTCGCCACCTTCAACTCGTACACGGTGGTCGGGGACGGTGAACTGAACCTGCCCGTCCTCCCGCTGCGCGTCACCAACAAGCGGCTGCACCGTGAGTTGTCGGCCCTCGGGCTGGTGACCGGGGACTACGACCCGACCGTGACCCACAACCTCGCGTTGGAGGGCCGTCCCGTCGTTGCTTACGACGCCACGTTCGACCCGAACGCGGTGTTCCCGGCGGACCTGTTCAAGAACCTGCTCGGGGCCAAGGTGCTCTCGTCGGTGCTTGCGGCGTGCATGAAGGACACGGGTGCGAGCGACACCATGAGCGAGGAGCAGGTGGCCGCGCTCAAGGAAGTCCACCTCACCCCGAGCCTGTACTTCTCGCCGCCCACGACGACGCACTACGCCGACTTGCAGCAGGCGCTCTCGTCGGGCGATGTGGACACCCGCGTGTCTTACAAGGTGGACTTCGGCGTGCCGACCATGCTGAACCTCGGTGAACTCCACTCGGCCAACAAGTTCTTGGAGCGCATGTACGAACTCTCCCTCAACGGGACGGTCGAGAAGAAGCCCAAGTTCGACCTGCGGTGGAACGCGGCGGTCACCTACGGGCGCAAGACGCTCTCGGCCCGCACCAAGTTGACCCCCGTGGACGACGCCATGAAGCCCTACTTTGACGAGTTCCTCGGGCTGGTGTCCAACACGGACAACCTCTCGCGGGTGCTCACCAACGCGGGCCTCTCTCCCGAGCAGGTGCAGGCGTTCTTGCTCGCCAAGCAGTCCACGGTGCTCAATGACGCGGTGACCGAGGCGTTCACCGACGCCCGTAAGGCGCTCGACACCTACATCGACAGCCTGTACGACGGCGTGAGCAGCCTCGTGTTCTATGTGGGCAGCACCGGCCTCGTGCCCGAGGAGTTTGGCGCGAGCAAGGGCATGGACGCCGAGACGGTCAAGCAGACCTTCCCCACCCTTGACTACTGCATCGGCAAGAACGAGGCGGACGGCACCTTCTACTCCTTCAAGGACGCTGCGGGTGAGGTGGTGGTTCTCTCCGTCTACGCCAAGTCGGAGCACTTCACGACCGAGAAGGGGCTTGCTTCCCTCGCCGGTTCGTCGGAGAGCGCGGACGAGTAAGCCTCGCCCCCGGCGCACCCCTCGGCCCGCACGCTTTCCCTTTCAGGGGGTGAGCGTGCGGGCCGACCGCTTTGTGAGAAGCAAGCGGTAGGGTGTGGCACTTCTTACGGGGATGCCAATGCCTACTGACCACACACGACCGCTTGTGGCGCGTCTCATTGAGCGTTTCCGCGCGCTCAACTTGCCCACAACCCCTCGGCCCGAGGACAAGCCGTTCTTGTCCGGCAACCGCGTGGTCGGGTGGTCGGTGGACTTCCCCATAGCCCGAACCTGCAACCCGACGAAAGTGTGCGTCAACACCTGCTACTACGCGAGGGATGTCACGGCCATTCCGCACAACCTCGCCAAGCAGAACGAGGTCATGGAGAGCGTGTTGGCCGACCCCGTGGGTTCGGCGCACCGCATTGCCGCCGAGTTCAAGCGGAAGAAGGGGGCGGCGTTCCTGCGGTGGAACGGGGGCGGCGACCTGTTCCCCGAGAGCGTTGCGTGCTTGAACGCGCTCGGCAAGCACTACCCTGACTTGCCGGTGTGGGTTGTGACCCGCAAGCCGAAAGTCGCGGCGCTCGTGGAGGAGGCAGAGAACATCTTCGTCCACCTGTCCCTCGACAAGTCCTCGCGGGGGCGACTCCAAGAGTGGCTCTCCCTCCCCAAGCGCACCGACAAGTGGTTCGCGTCATACCAATGTGACCGGAGCGAAGAACCCAACCTTGACGAACTTGCGCGGGCCGGGTTCAGCGTCGTGTTCCGTGACGCATACAAGCCCGTCCCCGAGAGCACCGGGGACGCGGGCAAGCGAGTGTCCTGCCCGCTCAACGGTGCGCCCTCGACCGAGGACGGCTGCAAGAACTGTGGGCGGTGCTGGACTCGCGCCGCCGTGGACATGCGGGATGAAGGTGCCCTTGCAAAGTGGGCGAGTGGTGACGAGCAGCCCGCAACCTTCCTTCTGTGGGAAGTCGAACCCTAAACGGGAGCGGGACGCAGAAGCCCGGCTTCCAAGAGCAAGGCAACGCGGCGACCGAACCACCCTTGCAGCGTCCACACGATGCCCGTGTCCACGAGCAGTTGCCACGCTCGCAGGACTTCCTGCTCTTGTTCTTCGGGAGAGAGTGTGGGGTTCGGTTCCGTCTCCCCCTCGCAGAGAAGCATGGCTTGAAGAACTTCGGAGTCGGGCTTTGTTGGCATGGGAGCCTGTTTCCGTAGAGGGAGAACGCAAGAAGGGGAGGTGTGGAAACCCCCCCAAGTCACTTTCAGATTTTGGACGCGGTTTCAATACGCGCCCCGCGCCCTACCCGAACCGTGCCGCGAGTTTTCCGCGCGGTTCCACGGTCGGGAGGTGTGGGCGGGGTGTCAGGACCAACCATCGGGCGTGAGCACCGACTGCCGCCGCCACAAGGCAACCCCGACCCGCATGGGCACCCGCTTGGCCTCCTCCCGTCCGCGCTCCTCCCCGTAGAGGGAGCAGCAGCAGCCTTGAACCCAAGCCCACATGAGCGACAACTCGTTCGTGCTCATCCTGACAGGGGTGGGGCGGGAGGAGGTCGGGGTGGACATGGTGGGCACCTGCTCGGAAGGGCTACGGGTGTGCTCGGAAGGGCTACGGGTGCAGCGGACGCAAGGAGACGCGGGCCGTGGGGTTGGTGACCTCGACCGCCGACAGGAGCCGGTCACGAAGGGCAGGGTCGGCCTCTTGCACGACCTGTTCGCGGAAGCCCTCGACAGGCAGGACGGTCACGACCACGCGCTCGGTGAAGTACTTGCCGTAGGCGTCTTCGCCCACCGTGTCCCGCACTTGGCTCGGGGTGCAGCCCTTCGGCACGCCCACCACGGGGGCAGGGACGGTCACGAGCACCGTACCCGAGTACGGTGCGGGCAGGGCCGGTGCCCACGAGCCGTAGGGCTGGCCCGTCATGTCCATGAGGTTGGCGGTGGCGTGGGCGCGGAGGGTGACTTTGAGCACCTCAAGCCGCTCCTGCCGCTCGTTGATTTCGCGGGCGAGGTTCACGGCCTCAATGGCGCAGTCCTCGACGGTCATGGTGGGGGTGCTGGTGTTGGTGTTCATGGGGGGGTTCCTCCCGGTGCGGTAAGGGGCCGTCCCGTCCCGCCCGCCCCGCTCAAAGACAGGGGACGGGATGGGACGGCCCGAGGTTGGAGTTACGCGACACACGCGGGGTGGTACATGCCCTTTCCGCTGACATAGCGCACGGTGTCACCCTTCCCAATCTTGCCCTTGCAGCCCGAACACACGCCGGGGAACGCGGCGGTGATTTCGGTGTACTTGACCGGCTCGGCGCTCACGGGAGCGGCCACGGGAGCCGAGGGGGCGGGAGCCGAGGGGGCGGGAGCGGGCGAAGGCGGGGTGCCGAGGATGCTCTCGACAACCTTGCGCTCCGCAGCCTTGCGCTCCTCCTCCTTGCGGAAGGCAGCGAGGCGGGCCTCCTCGACCTTGCGGGCCTCCTCGACCTTGCGGGCCTCCTCGTCCCGCTTGGCGAGGGTCGCGGCGACCGTCGCCATACGGGTGACGAGCATGTTGGAGCACGCGCCCGCAATGGGGCACGACCCGCACGCCTCGGCGCGGGTGGAGTAGGTGCCGAAGCACGGGGTCTGCTCCACCGCGAGGGCGAGCAGGTACTCGTCCCCGTCGTAGTAGGCGTCCACGGTGCCGTTGCTCGACTCGGGCGGGAGCCACGACACGCCCGCGCTCACGGGCTTGACCGGCGCGGGGGCCGGGGCTTCCACGACCACGGGAGCCGCAGAGGAGGCAGAGGGGGCGGTGTCCTCGTCGCCCGTGTCCTCGTCCTCGGACACGGACACGACCGGCGCAGGCGCGACGGCACCGTTGAGCAGGGTCAGGGCGTAGGCCCGCCCCTGCTCATTGAGGAGGTAGGTGCCCTTTTTGGACACCGCGAGCATGTCCTGCTTGTCCATGACCCACGCGCCGCGCGTGGCGGACACGCGGCTGACCTCGCAGCCCGCCATGTCCGACATATGCTGCGTGAGCGCAGCAAGGCTCACCGGGGCGAGGTCGGCCCCCGCGAGTAGGAGCGCGGCGGCGGCGTGGGGGAGCCACCCGTTCGACTGCACCGAGGCGGGCAGGGGGACGAGGGACAGGGTGGTGTAGTTGATGACGCTCATGGTCTTGGCTCCTTGCCCGCAAGCGGGACGGGGTGTGAACGGGGGTCAGGTAGGGGTACGCATGGGGAGGGCAGGGCGAAACCCCCTGCCCTCCACTTTCCGGTCGGTCAGACCGACTCCTCCTCAAAGGAACCGCCCTTGAGGTGCGGGTCAATGAGGCGGCGGGCCTCCAAGCGGGTGGCCTCGTCGGGGAGCCCGTCGAGCCAAGCGCGGAAGGCGCGCTTCAAGAGGCCAGCGTCGGCCTTGCCGGTCACGGAGAGCACGTCCTCGGCGTGGCCGAGCACCGAGCAGACGCCACGGTGGCTGAACTCGGCGTAGAGCGTCTCCTTTTCGACCGCATCCCGAATGGCAGCGGTCGCATTGCCCATCTGCCCGAACACCTCGGGGACGCGCTCGCAGAGGAGGGGAAACTTGGCCCGCACGATCTCCTCCTCGTCGCTCCATTCCATGTAGTGAAACTGAAACTTGCGGTTGAAGCGGTCAAGGATGGAGGCGTCCATCGGGCGAGACGACACCATGCGGCCCCGCTCGTCGCCACCGCCCGCCGTGTTCGCGGTCGCCACGAAGGTCGTGCCGGGGAACACGGGGACGGTCTTGCCGTCCGGCCCGATGATGCGCCCGCTGATGCCGTCCATGAGGAGGCGCAGCCACTCGACCTGCGCCTCGTCGGCGCGGTCGAGGTCGGTCACCAACACGATGTAGGGGTGCTTCGACCCGTCCGCAGCCGTGTACCCCTCGGTCACGGCCCGCCAGCCCGCGCCGTACTCCCAAGCGGTGCCTTCCTTGGACACGGAGCGGGTGTAAAACCACGGGCCGATGTCGCGGCCCGGCACGATGGACAGGATCATGGCCGGACGCCGGGCCTGCTGCGACAGACCGTGGACGAAGGCGTCCTTGCCCGTGCCGGGCATCCCCCACACATAGGTGTGGCGACCGCGCATGACGCTGATGACAGCCTCGGTGATGTCCTTCCGCAACTTCCCCTTGGAGGCCCACTTGTATGCGGGCGGGAGGGGCAAGCAGTCCTCGCCCTTGACCCCGGCCCACACGGGCACCGGAAGGCCCGCGATGGTGACCGTGAGCGCGTTCGCGGCGGGCGCGGCCTTGCGGCGCACACCCTTGGTGGTGGCGTCGAGCGCGGCCACCGCATCCTGCGAAGCCGTGGCCGCGCCGGGGTAGGCGGCGGCGTACTCGCGCAGGGAGAGGCCGTGGGCCTCGGCAATGTGGTTGCCGAGGAAGTGGGCGGCGAAGCCGCAGATCGCGCAGGAGGGGAGGGCGGTGGTCATGGTCGGTGCTCCTTGCCCGCGAAGCGGGACGGGACGGGAAGTGGAGGGGGGCGTTGTGAGAGGGGTACGCGGGAGGCGAGGGGAGCGAAACCCCCCCTCGCCCAACTTTCCGCGACTACTTGGCGGCGACCGCCTCGCCCACCGAGGAGACGAGCGCGACCTCGGTGCCCTTGTGGGTCACCTTGCCCTTGCAGGCGGTGACGGTCGGGGCGTTGATGGCTTCCCACGCGGCCTCGGCCTGCTTCTTGACGCTCTTGGCGAGGGCGGCGTCAGCCGTGAGGGCCTCGCGGACGATGCTGTCAATCGTCTTGTCGTTGAGGTGCGACAGGGCCACCGCGAGCAGCAGGAAGGGGTCGGCCTTGAGCACGATGCGCTGCTCGTAATCCTCGCCCACCGTCACCTTGCCGCTGACGGTGAGGGTCACCGTCTCGTGAACCATGTGCTCGCCCACCGCGAGCGCCTCGCGGTTGTCCTTGGCGGCGTCCGCCACGCCCTTGGCGAGCGCGGCGAGGAGGGGGGCGGGGAGGCTGGTGAGGTCGGTCGTCATGGTCGGCTCCTTGCCCGCGAAGCGGGACGGGTTGCGGTGTGTGCTTGGGGTACGCACGGCCCCCAAGTAGCGAAAGCCCCCGGCGCAAGTTTCCTCGCAAGTTGCCCCCGGTATGCACATAGAGCCCGACGATAAGCAAGTTTCCTACTTGCTTATCGTCTACTTGCCGGGCATTTGACGGGCGTTTGATGCTGCCGAGGCTGCGGCGTGGAAGAACTTGGGGGTGCTACTTGGGGCGCTACTTGTCGGAAAGTTGAAGCACGGGGGTTTCGCTCGCCCGTGCTCCTGCGTACTCCTGTCACAACCCATGTCCTGTCCCGCCGAGCCTGTCCCGCCGAGCGAGTAAGGAGCCGACCATGACCGGCACCACCTCCCCCCTTTTCACCGCCGCCAACCCCTGCCGCTGCGGGTTCGACGGCAACGGCTTCCACCGCTGCCACGCGGGCCGCGACCCGCGCTATCCGGGCGAGCGGTGCAGCAACGAGGCGAAGCCTCGGTTCATTGCAACCCTCGGCTCGCTGGCCGGGATGCAACTCAAGATGGGCGTGGCGCTCGCCTGCTACTGCGACGAATGCCATGCCGAAGCGTTCCCCCGCTGACGCGCCCTGCGGACCCACCGCCCTGTCCCGCCGAGCGGGCAAGGAGCCAAGACCATGACCACCGACACCCTCGACACCTCCTCGACCACCGACACCTCCGCGACCTCGACCGCGCCCGTGAGCGTGGTCGCCGTCCGCTCCCTGCCCGCCGGGAGCGGCTTCGGGGTGCCGCACGCCCCCGCCGTCTACACCCCGCACCTCACCCGCGACGGGCGGTGGGTGTGGCGCTGCACGGAGCGCGAGTTGCTCGGCACGGTGTGGGGTCGCAACGGAATGCCCCGAGAGCGGGGCGTCTACTCGGTCGCCAAGGCCGAGCGGCTTGCAAGCGAGATCGCCAACGCTCGGGGCCTCCCCGAGTGGGGGGCGGCCCACAACCGGGCGCTCTCGACCAAAGAGATCGAGCGGTTCGTGCTCGGGCTCGGGCTCGGTGCGTGAAAGTCAGGCCGGGGGGCTTTCGCTCACCCGGCCCGCCGCGTACCCCTTCCGAACCCCCGCCCCCGCCCCCGCCGAGGAGACACCATGCCCCCGACCCCCACCCTCCCCACGGTCAGTGGGGCAAAGTGGCGCGCAACGCACCAGCACTCGGTTGACGCCGTGCTCGGTGCGGGCGTCCGCACCGTGACCTCTCGTGGTTCACAGTTTGTGAACCACGACACATGGACGGGCCGCGCGTTCGTCGCGGCCATGTGCGAGTGGGCCGCGAACAACCCCGGCGCGAACCCCACGTCCTACGACGTGGGCCTGTGGATCAACAAAGCCAACGGGGCGTTCGTCGCGGCCCCCGGCATCAGGATCGCGCAGACGCCCGATGACCTCCCTTTGGGAACGCGGGACGCACTCGTGGGGGGTGCCTACCACGAGGCGTGGCACACCAAGTACAGCCGTCGCACCCCGCTTGCCTACGGGGAGGTGGCGAAGCCAGTCCTCGACCGTTGGGCGCTGCTCGCGCAGGGGTCGTGGGCCACGCTCGCCCCCAAGGTGTTGGAGTGGGCCAACACCATTGAGGACATCCGTATCGAGCGGTGCGGGTGCAAGGACTACCCCGGCGCGCTTCCCCGAATGGAAGCCCTGCAAGACCTCATCTTGCGGCAGGAGGCCGAGGGCTTGGCTTCGGCCCGCGCCCACGGGGCCAAGGTGAACACCGCGCTCAACGCGGTCACCTGCTACTTCCGGGACATCGGCCTCGGGTACAACACCCTCGCGCAGCGCACGGCCCTCGCGGGCTACGACAAGCAGGGTGTCATGTTCGTGGAGGCGGTGCTGCGTTCGCAGTTGAACGCCGCCATGAAACTCGGCCCCAAGGACGACCTCGACTGCCTGTGGCTCGCTATGGAGGTGGTTGCCGCCATTGCGAACGCTTCGCAAGGTGAGGGCGAGGGTGGCGAGGGCGAGGGCGAGGGTGGCGAAGGCAAGCCCGACAAGTCCAAGCAGGACAAGGGCGACAAGTCCAAGAGCAAGTCCGAGCAGGACGACAAGTCCGAGCAGGACGACAAGCCCGAGCCGGACGAGTCCGAGCAGGACGAGTCCGAGCAGGACGAGTCCGAGCAGGACGAGTCCGAGCGGGACGAGTCCGAGCAGGACGGGGACGGGGACGGGGACGGGGACGAGCAGGACGGCTCGGGCGACGGGTCCGGCAAGGGCGGCTCCAAGTCCAAGTCCAAGGACAAGGGCGACAAGCAGGACAAGGGGAAGGGCGACAAGGCCCCGCGCACCTTCAAGGTGGGCGACCGGGCGAAGTTGAAGGCCGGTCCCTACGCGGGTCGGGAGGTCGAGGTCACCTTCGCCTCCGAACCCGACGAAAACGGCGTGCAAGACCTCCGTTTCGCGCTCGTAGAGCCGGACTAACGCTGCAAGTCGGGCGGTTTTCGGCGTGGGGGCTTTCGCTCCCGCGCCTTCATGCGTACTCCACCCACACCACGCGACAGGAGCCGCCATGAAGCGCCACACCGCCCCCAACCTTCCCGCCACCCATCCCCTCCGCACGGTCTATGTGACCGAGCGGCGGGGCTACACCTACCGCGTGGCACGCGGCGATAACGGGCGCGGGTGGCGCATCGATGTGTGCGAGGGGTCGTGGTGGACGGCGTTCACCACGACCGTCTACCCGACGAAGCGGGCAGCGGTCGCGGCGTTCAACGCCGTGGCGTTCTAACTCTGCCCTCTCTTGCCCCCTGCCCCCGGCTCAATGAAACAGCGGGCAGGGGGTTTCGCCCGGCCCGCGTCCTGCGTACTCCCTGCATAGGAGCCACCAATGTCCCTCGCTGACTACATGCTGAAACTCGGTCTTGCCCTTTCGGGCACCAACGCCGACCTCGCCTTCCTTGCCCCGCCCGACAAGGGCGAGGACGGGGACGATGGCGACGACACCGACCCCTCCGACGAGTCCGGTGACGATGGCGAGGGTTCCGGCGACCCCTCCGACGAGTCCGACGCCGGCGACGAGGACGGGGACGACGGCGCGGGTTCCGGCGACGAGTCCGACGAGGGCGGCGACGAGCAGGACGGTTCCGGCTCCGACATGGATGGCGAGGGCGGCGAGGGCGGCGAGTCCTCGGGCGTGCCCTCCGACGCCACCTCGGGCAAGGGCAAGGAAGGCAAGTCCAACACCAAGGGCAAGCCCTCCGAGCAGGACGCGGGGGGCGCGGGCGCGGGCGGCGGCAGCACCGTCCGCGACGACAAGGCGGGCTTCGACCCCGCGCAGTTCGCGCAAGACCTCCTCGCCGCAATGGAGCGCGGCGACAAGGCGGGGGTCAAAGACCTCGCCAACGCGCTCGCGGAAGCGGTTGGTGCCGAGCAGCGGGCGCAGGACGGCGAAGTGAAGGCCGATGAAGCCCTGTGGAACCCCTTCACGACCTCCAACGACAAGGTGATGGTCGTGAGCGCGGGGGCCGAGGCCCGTGAGGCGGGCCGCAAGTTGCAGGAGAGCGTGCGCCGTGAGGTGTCGTTCCTGCGCGCCCGTCTGCGGAACAAGTTTTTGGAGGCCAAGCAGCCTATCGTCCTGCACGGGGTCAAGCGGGGCGAGGCCCTCTCCGAGCGGCGGCTCGCGGACACTTGGGTTGAGGTGCTCTCGGGCATTGCCCCGACCCGTCCCGACACGCGCACCGTGCGCCGGGACAAGGTGAGCATCGCCGTGGCCGTGGTCGTTGACCAAAGCGGCTCCATGAACAGCCGCAGGACCGAGGCGGCGCGGGCGCTGACCGCTATCTGCGCCCCGCTCGATGAGGTCGGGTGCCCGGTGCTCGCGGTCGGCTTCCGCAACGGCTACGAATACGACCGTCCCGAGTCCCCCGAGCAGGTGGACCCGTCCCGCCCGTACCACCGCACCGAGAGCATTGACATTGACATCTTCAAGTCGTGGGACGAGCCGGTGCGTAACTGCCTCGGGCGGTTCACGAAGGTCAAGGCCACGGGCGGCACGCCCATGAGCGACGGCATTCAGTTCGCCTTGCAAGCCTTGTCGGCCCGCAAGGAGCGCCACCGCATCCTGCTCGTCATCACGGACGGCGACCCCGACTACGGCCACGCGCCGGTCATTCGGCGGCAGCAGCGGCTTGCCCGCGAAGCGGGCATCGCCCTCGTGGGGGTCGGCATTGACTACGGGTGTCAGTCCGTTGCGAGCCTGTACGAGCGGCATGTGCTCGTGGAGGATGTGAGCAAGTTGCCCGAGCAGTTGCTCAAGGTCATCAATGACCTCGTGTTCCCCCGTGGCCCCGCCCGCAAGGTGGCCCTCGACGGCAGCATGAGCACGCGGGCCGCTCGCCCGTAGCCGGGAACGCGGGCGAGCGGGGTCGGGGGGTACACCTCCCCGACCCCGCTCCACCTCCTCTCACGCGCTACTTCTTCTTCTTGCGGTTGTCCGTGACCTTGACCTTCCCCGGCTCAATGCCCATGACATTCTTCCGATACCAGTTGTTGTACTGCTCGCGCTGCGCGGAGCCGTTGTCACCCGCAGCGGGAGAGTCCGGGTGCGAGTCGTAGCAGCCGCCCTCGCCCTCGGGCGTGCAGGGGGGCGAGCCGGGACCGGGAGAGGGGTCGTCGTAGTCCATAGCCTTGGACTTGTAGCCCTGACCGCCCCACGGACGGCCCGCGAGCATGTCCATCGCCTCGTCGTCGCCAGCCGTGCGGGTGAGCAGCGGCAGGAGGTGGGGGCGAAGGTCAGGACGCTGATAGGCGAGCCGAATGGTCGCCTTGCGGAGAGAACTGCTCATGGTTGTTGGCTCCACGGGGCTTGCGGACAGGTTGGGGGACAGGTTGGGGGCTGTGACTTCCCACAACCTCCCGCGAGAGGCCGAGAGACACGGCTCCTGCTCCAAGGAGCGAGTATAGACAAGTCAACCAACGCCCCGGCCCGTTGTCCGTAAGCAATAGGGTGGGGCGTCCTTGTGGTGGGTGAGAACTTGGAACGAACGAGGGGGAGTCGCGCATGACCAGCACGAACAACCTGACCAACCCGGCTCCCACGGCGGACTTTGAGGCCCGCGTCTTGGCCCGCACGGGGCTGAACCTCGCGGACATCCCGCTCGGGGACGAGGGCGACCTCCTCGGGGGGCACATTGTCGCCCACGACGCGGGTACGAACACCTTCGTCGTGTTCGTCGGCTGGCCCGAGCACGAGGACGAGACGGGAACCCCGTTTTGGGAACCGACCACGGCCACGCGGAAGGTCACGCTGCCATGAAGTCCGCTCTTGCTTCTTCCGAGTCCGAGGCCACGCCCGCTCCCGAAGCGAGCACGCATGTCCTCTACACGGTGTGCTTCACGCTCACCGTGCCCTCGACCACCCCTTCGGGCGCAGCACGCTCGGTGGACTTCTTGGACCGAGAGGAGGCCGAGGCGTTCGCCCGCGTGCTCTTGCGCGGCTCCCGCGAGGAGGGAGGCGAAGAACTTGTGTCCGCCGTGGAGGTCCACGAGGAGGTGTGGTTCTGACCGCACCTCCCAAGGCTCAAAAAAGCAAGCCGGGGGCTTTCGCCCGCCCACCCTGCCGCGTACTCCAAGCACAAGGAGCGAGGGACACCATGAACTGCGACTTCAAGCGCCACATCAACGGCTTTCGCGGGGGCGGCTTCACCTGCCTGTGCTGCCGCGAGGTTCGCGGCAAGGTCGAGAGCCGCCGCCTCGCGCGGCACCGGCTCGCCAACGAGGACCGCCGCCGCCGCGCCGCCGGTCACGACGGCGACCTCGCCAACGAGGTTGGCGGGGACTGAAAAAAAGCAAGCCGGGGGCTTTCGCCCGCCCGGCTTGCTGCGTACACCAAGCACGAGGGGGTCAAAGCCTCCCGCACCTCAAATAACTGGCACGGTTTCCCTTGCGGACCTAACCGTGCCCGAGTTACTAAACTTTCGTCAGCAACCCCGTCCTGTTTCACAGGCAAGGAGCCAAGCCAATGTCCACCGTCACCACCAACTCCATCAGCCCCGTCCTCGCCGCCAACCTCGCTTCCGCCCGCAAGGGCACCTTCACCTCCCTCATCATCCGTAAGGAAGGTGAGGAGCGCGGCGCGGCGGGCAACAAGACCGTGTACGGGGATGACTTGGTTCATGTCGTCGTCATCACCGGGTTCCGGTACGAGCGGCTCGTCGCCAAGAGCCGCGACATGCTCGCCGCCCTCACGGACGCCGACATCGACGCCCTCGTGGCCCGCAACTACACGGGCTGGCAGGGCCGGGGCAGCAAGGCCGTCTCCTGCCCGGTGACCCGTGCGGACTTCGACGCGGCCCGCACCGAGTTGCTCGACTCGTTCGACAAGACCCTCGCTGGCACCAATGAGTCCACCACGGACCATGTGTACGAGCCCCTCGTCGTGAACGGCGAGGTGGTGCGCGGGTGCCGGGTCTACATTGGCAACCCGAACGGGCAGGACGCCGCCACGCCGGGCACGGTCTACTTGCAGGGGCTCAAGATCGGAGAGCGGGTGCTCGACGCGGCCCCCAACGGCCCCGTCCCGGCGAGCCAGTCCAACCCCAAGACGGTCGCCAAGGGCGTGCTCCGCTCCCGGCTCCCGGTCGCCCGGGATGTGTCCTACAAGTTGGACGCGGCGGGCGGGTGGCTCCTGTCGGCGGGCGGTGCGGCGGTCGCCGCGTGCGACACGAACGGTGTCACCCTCGACGCCGACCGTGTTGAGGCGGTGTGCGACATGCTCGTGGCCTGACCCCCCACCGCGCCCGGCCCCCGGCCCCCCTCGTCGTGAACAGCGCGAGGGGGGCTTGTTGCGTTCAAGGCCCCATGAACAACCCGGCCCATGAACAACCAGCCCCATGACCCTGCGGGACCGGGAGCGGGGGTGGGCCGGGGAGGCACGCCCCCGGCCCACAGGCGCGAGGGGGGCTAAAAAAGAGGGGGGTCGGTGGGAGACTACCCCTTCTCCTTCCAGCCCGGTCGGGCATGGTGAGCGAGGGAGCCGGTGAGCGAGGGGCGGTCCCGCCCGCGCGCACGCGCCCGCGAAACCCTCCCAAGTCACTTTCAGATTTTCAACGCGGTTTCAATACGCCCCGTAGCCCCCACCCCCCACCCCCCCGAAGTTTTCCGAACGGTTCCGTGGAGGTGGGGTGGTCCCGGCTCCCCCAAGTCAGGGGAGCCGGTGGTGCGGCGCACGGGGACCGCGCCCTCCGAAGAACTTGGGAGGTGGGGCAGGGGGAACTTGGGAGGTGGGGCAGGGAGCGGTGAACGGGAGCGGTGAACGAGGGGGCTTTCGCTACGCCACCCCCATGCGTACTCCAAGCACGAGCCCTCCCTCATGGGCAAGGAGCCAACACCATGACCAGCCTCTCCAACCTCGCCACCGCCTACACCGTCACCGATGGTGAGGACATCGTGGCGGGCGGCTATCCGCTCCCCCGTACATGGCAGACGCGGGAGGCTGCCGAGGAAGCCATGAAGGGGATGTGTTGGCACCCCAAGCGCCACGCCGGGGCCTTCCGCGTGGAGCCCGTGCGGGTGGAGACGAGCCGGTGGGGCACCGTCCTCGCCGTGACCCGTGCCTCCTGACCGCGCCCCCTGCACTCAAAAGAGAGCACAGGGGCTTTCGCTACGCCACTCCCATGCGTACTCCAACCACGCCCCCTCACGGGCAAGGAGCCGACCATGAAGTACGATGTCCACGTCTACATCGACTACGACGGCAAGCCGAAGATCGCCCGCGTCCCGCGCCGCCGCTGAACCCCTTCCCCTCTCGGCTTTCCGCCCCATGCACTCAAAAGAGAGCGCAGGGGCTTTCGCCCGTCTCTCGTGCTGCGTACTCCAACCACGAGTCCTCTCCCCCCGTCCCCGACCTGCTTCGCAGGCAAGGAGCCAAGACCATGAACAACATCCTCGCCAACCTTGTCGCCCTCGCCAACCTCGCGGAGAGCACCTTCGGCAACGCCGAGGGCGTCATTGGCGCCCACGCCGGAAACCGTTCGGTTTCCGTGCAGATGCGCGAGGCCGACTTGCTCGCTTGGTGCGAGGCCCACGGCCTCACGCCCTCCGTCTCGGAGTCCGAGGCGGACTACACCTCCTACGGAGGAGGGTTCGCCTTGCACCGCTACTACAACGCGGTGGTGCATGAGAGCGAGGCGGGGCGCATCCTCCTCATCTCCTGCGAGCAGGTGAGCACCCGCCCCGCCCCCCTTCAAGGAGAGGGCGCGGGAGAGAGCGCAGCGGCCTGACCCGAGGTGGTCTTGCTCCCGAGGTGGTCTTGCTCCCGAGGTGGTCTTGCTCCCGAGGTGGTCTTGCTCCCGAGGTGGTCTTGGTCCCATAGGGCCAAAACCAATACCACCGCCCCGCCGCCGCTCGCCCTGCACCCCACCAAGAGCCGGAACCCGCTCCACAAGCGGGTTCCGGCTTCGCACAGGGTCCGGCGACTGCCCCCTCGCCCCCCGCCTCGCGGGCGCGAGGGCATTCACTTTGGCCCTATGGGATCAAGACCTGTGCTCCCCCTTGCCCCGACTGCCCCGACTCCAAGCCGCCATGAACCCGCGCCCCCGCGCCCCCGTGAACCCATGAGCCGTCGTCTCCCTCCGCTGCGAACCACTACGCCCGTCAGCAACCTCGTGTGGGCGTGGGCCGTGCATCCGAACCCTGCGGCCCGCAGCCCTTTGGAGGAGATACTTGACCTGTCCCGCACGGTGTATGAAGCCGCTCGTGAGGACCGGAACCTCGTGCGGTGGGTCCAGTCCCGCTTGGGGAAGCAGACCCGTACCTTCGTGGGCGAGTTCCGCTACTACTTGTGGGAGTACCCGCCGACCTACACGCTGTGGGTCGCCAACGGTAAGGGCTTCTTTGTCGAAGTGCTCCCGACCTTGACCCCTGACGAGGCCATGACCGCGTACCGGGAAGCCATGACCGCGTACCGGGAAGCAATGCGGCGCTTGGTCCCATAGGGCCAAAACCAATACCGGCCCGTGCGCCCCGACCTACCGGCCCATGAAGGGAAGGGAAGTCAGGGGGTTTCGCACTCGACCCGTCCTGCGTACTCCCGAACATGAACACCGACACGCCCGACACCACCGCCCGCCCCGTCCCCGCCCCCGTCTTTTTTATGGGGGACATGAACGCGACCGCCCGCATGGCGAGGGCCATGCAGGAGTTGGCGGCCCTCCTGCCCGTGGAGTTCCCCGACCCGCCTGCCCCCACGGGCATGAGCGGCTTCGTGTCGGGCACGGGCCTAAGCGGCATCGTGTCCATCCACTTCGTGTCACACGAGGTGTCGGTGCAGGTGGTGGCCGCCGTCTTCGTGGACGCCGCCATGACCGGCAAGGTCGTCGGCGTGGAGACGCGCGAGGTCCACCACGCCGGGCCGAATCGGCCCGCGACCATGCACTACGAAGCATGGCTCCCGAACCTGCTCCCCGAGAGCAAGTTGCGGGTCAAGGTCACCGCCTGCGAGACGCTCGGCGCGTAGGCAGGCAGGGAAGACGCGCGGGCAGGGAAGTAGCGCGGGCAGGGTAGACAAGTACCTGAGTCCCAAGTTCTTCTACTTGGGGCTACTTGGGGCTTCTTGGGGTGCAAGTTCTTCTGTCGGG
>SXGQ01151347.1_pt1 | contig 22667 bp, 22 predicted proteins | sample 3178371 | NCBI WGS metagenome assembly SXGQ01 (sample SAMN11356859, study PRJNA531348) | freshwater metagenome | isolation source: freshwater sample F1-20 | place: China: Fuxian Lake, Yuxi | collected 2017-12-25 | reverse complement strand
GATGTGATTCAGGCCGATGGCGGCACCCGAACAGCGGCCATCACGGGCGCTTTTGTGGCGGCGCAAGACGCGGTGAGCCACCTGCTGGCTCAGGGCAAGCTGGCGCGATCTCCGGTCATCGGCCATGTGGCGGCGGTCTCGGTCGGTCTGATCGAGGGCACGCCCTTGCTGGATCTTGAATACGTGGAAGACGTGGCCTGCGACACCGACATGAATGTGGTCATGACCGAGGCGGGTCATTTCGTGGAAGTCCAGGGAACCGCCGAGGGGGTGGCCTTCACACGCAAGGAGATGGACCAATTGCTGGTCCTGGCGGAAAAGGGCATTGGCGAACTCATGGCTCTGCAAAAAGCCGCACTTGCTCAGGCTCTTACTGCGCGATGAAACTGGTGCTCGCTTCCAACAACGCGGGCAAGCTGGCCGAACTGCAGGCCATGTTTGAGCCGCTGGGACTCGAATTGGTGCGCCAGTCGGATCTGGGCATCGGCGAGGCCGAGGAGCCGTTTTGCACCTTTGTTGAAAATGCCCTGGCCAAAGCCCGCCATGCTGCCCGAGCCAGTGGGCTGGCAGCCATGGCCGACGACGCGGGCCTGTGCGTCCATGCCTTCGGTGGCCTGCCAGGCGTCGACACCGCCTTTTACGCCACGCAGTTTGGTTATGCCAAGTCAGATGCCAACAATGTACGCGCGCTGCTCGAGCAAATGCGCGAAATCGATGACCGGCGCGCTGCTTTGGTCAGCACGCTGGTGGCCGTTCGCAGCCCCGAAGACCCCGAACCGCTGATTGCGGTCGGTCGCGCTGTCGGTCAGATCACGCGGGAGCCGCAGGGCATCAACGGTTTTGGCTTTGACCCGGTGATGTTCATTCCCGCCTTTGGCAAGACCTTTGCCGAGCTGCCGGTGGCGGTCAAGAATGCGAACAGCCACCGTGGTCAGGCGGCTCGCCAAATGGCCGCCCTGATCCGTGAGCGTTGGCTCGCTTGAGTCATGAACCACCCCAGGGACATTTCGCATTACATGCGTGCCGGTACGCTGCAGCTGGCCGCGCTGCCGCCCCTGTCGCTGTACGTCCATTTGCCATGGTGCATTAAAAAATGTCCGTACTGCGACTTCAATTCGCACGAGATGGCCGGCGACCAGGCGCCGCAGGACGATTACCTCGCTGCCCTCGTGGCCGATCTCGATGCCGCCTTGCCCCTGGTCTGGGGGCGGCCGGTGCACAGCATCTTTATCGGTGGCGGTACGCCGAGCCTGTTTGATCCGGCATCCATCGACCGTCTGCTGGCCGATTTGCGATCGCGCCTGAAGCTGCAGCCCGATTGCGAAATCACCCTTGAGGCCAACCCGGGCACGTTCGAGAAAGACCGTTTTCGCGCTTTTCGCAAGGCCGGTGTGACCCGCCTGTCCTTGGGCGTGCAAAGCTTTGACGATCAGGCCCTCAAGGCCTTGGGGCGTGTGCATGACCGTGCCCAGGCGCTCGCAGCTGCGCGCGAAGCGGCCCAGTGCTTCGAGACCTTCAACCTGGACCTGATGTACGCCTTACCCGGGCAGGACATGGCCCGGCTCGATGCCGACTTGGACCAGGCCCTGGCTTTGCAGCCGCCCCACTTGTCGATCTATCACCTGACCATCGAACCCAATACTTATTTCGCCAAGTTCCCGCCGGCCGTGCCCGAGGATGATCTGGCCTATGACATGCTCGATCGCATCACGCAGCGCACCGCCGTTGTCGGTATGCAGCGCTATGAAGTGTCGGCCTACGCGCGACCGGGCCATCGCTGCTGGCACAACCTCAATTACTGGCGTTTTGGTGACTACCTGGGCATCGGTGCAGGGGCCCACTCCAAACTCAGCTTCGCGCATCGTGTCGTGCGCCAGGTGCGCGTGCGCGAACCCCGGCTGTACATGGAACGGGCCGCCCAAGGGCAGGCCATTGCTCAGGAGCAGGAGGTCGGCCGAAGTGACTTGGCCTTCGAATTCATGCTCAATGCCTTGCGGCTGCCCGAAGGATTCGCTTTGCAGGCCTTCACCGACCGCACCGGGCTGCCGCCTGCCGTGATCGCCGCTGCGCTCGAACAGGCACAGTCACGGGGTTTGTTGGAGTCCACGCTCACGCATGTTCGGCCCACTGGGCGCGGCATTGATTTCCTCAACGATTTGCAAGCCTTGTTCCTGCCTGCGACTGAAAACCCATGAATTCTGAAACCTGGACCATACTTTTGGTGTCTGGCTCGGTCAGCTTTTTGATCGGGTTTGCACTGCGCCGCCACATGAACCGGCGCCGCCGCGAACGAAACGAACAAGCTCTGGCGCGGCTGCGTGCCCTGGCCCATGAGCGCGATCTGTCGGGCCCACCCTCGCACAACAAGGCCAAACGCAAACGTCAGAAACGTGCGCGGCAGGCAGAAGATTAATTGTGTGTGACTGCTCACTTATTAAATAGCCCATTGAATTGCTTGTTTTGAGATTGCCTTAAAGTGGAATAGTTCTTGCTGCTCTTGGGTCTGTCGATTTTCCGTCTCCCTGGGGTTTGCCGGTTGGCAACAAGGGGGATACACGAGCAGACATGACGGTTTCCTCCACTTCATCGCCGGTCACGCGGATGCTTGAGCCCCCTGAGCGCTCGGGGCAACCGACCGCGCGCGCGCCTGGCGCAGCGCCAAGCGGATTCGCTCAGACCTTGGCTCAGGTTCAGCGACCGCGGCGCGAAGAAGTGACCGAGGTTCAGGTCCGGGCGGGTGACACCCTATCGGGCATCGTCGCGCGTCATTTGAAAGCCGTCGCTCCACAGCTTTCTCCGTCCCCCACACAGTTGTATCAACTGGCCGTCGAAGTGGCTCGCGAGAATGCAATCGCCAATCCGAATCTCATCTTGGCCGGTCAGGTGATCGACCTGTCGAGGCTGGACGCCAGGCCTCAGGCTTTGATGCAAAGCCCTCAGGCCAATCCCGGTGGCAGTGCAGTTGCGGGGATGCGCCCACCTCCACCTGCAGCAGATGGAGCGCGTCTGCTTGCCGGACCCACTTTGGAGGGCCAGCAGCGTCCGGTCGAGAATATTCGTCCCTCGATGTCTGCAGGCATGTCAGCAGCCAGCGCTTTTTTGGTTCGGCATGCTGGTGCGGCTCAGCGCATTGAGGCCAGAAGTGGCATTCCGGCCACCTATATGCTTTCGCAGGCTGCGCTAGAGACCGGTTGGGGTCAGCGCGAAATCAAGTCAGCCGACGGTCGCAACTCATTTAATCTCTTTGGCATCCGTGCTGGTGGCAACTGGCGCGGCCCGTCGGTAAAGGTTTGGACCACAGAACACATCAACGGCTCGACGCAGCGCATGATTGGCGAATTTCGTGCCTACTCGAGCTATGAAGAATCTTTTGCCGACTATGCCCGTATGATTGGTCAGGAACCTCGTTATGCGAAGGTCATGCAAAACCTTGGCGATCCGATGGCATTCGCCTCGGCCTTGCATCGTGCCGGCTACGCCACGGGGCCGCGTTATGCCAGCGCACTGGCCTCAATGATCGATACGACGCATCGACTGCAGGGTACGGTTCCTCAAGTGCAAGCGGCTCTGAATGTTGCCGGCCAAGCGCCGATCAGCGTGCAGGATGCCCAGGCAGCCGTGCCACCCACTGCGCAGACCTTGCAGCTGCGCTGGGGAGCCATTGCGCCAATGGCAGGCAGTGCACAGGCGGCCGTCGCCGAACGTCCTCAACCGGCCCCGGCTCCCGCCGCATCAAAAAATGCACCGCGCGTGGCTGTTGTTGGGGACAGCATTGCTCTGGGAATTGGCATTTCGGTTTTGCGACAACGGGGACTTCGACCGGAGTTTTCCAACAACGGCAACTCGCTGTTGCACAACAGTCCTGGACTGACCGTGCAGGCTACAGGCGGGCACAACAGCCAGCAGATTTTGAGCAAGATTCGTGAAAATCAAGAAATCAAAAGCGCTGACCTGGCCATCCTCTCCGTCAGCACCAATGACCTCGCAAGTTTGAGTGCCAACCGGCAGCAGGCCTCCCAGAGGGTCACCCAAAATTTGCGCGATATCCGTGGTTCTCTAGAGGCCAAAGAGTTTTTGTGGGTTTTGCCCTACGACCACCGGGCCCGCGATCTCGTGATGCAGGTGGCTCAGCAAAATGGCGATAGGGTCCTTGACCTGGCTGAATTTCAAACGTCCGACCGTTACCACCCGAAGGATTACATCGGTATCACCAAACGCCTTCAGCCTGTGATCAACATGGCGGCCGAATTTACCCCGGCCAAAAAGCCAACCGAGTTGGCCGCAGTCACGGATGCCGTACAGCCTGCCTGGACCTCGGCACAGCAAGCGCTGCAAAGTCGCGGCGTGGCAGGTGGCTTGGTGCTGGGTCGTGCGCCTCTGGATACGCTCGTGCGCTGAATTGGCTCTCATCGCAAGCTCCACTCGGGCGACGGTAACCCGATGTAATCGTCTGCGAAAATCCGGGTTTTGTTCTTCGGTTTGAGATGCTGTTTCCGACTCTGGAATTTGCGGTTTTCTTCATCAGCGCCTAGACGGCATTCCATGTGTGCCGCGTAGATTTTGCTCACCATGGCTTGCCGGCGGCCACAAGATCAGATTTTTGGGTCGCAGTTGCGAACAAATCTGGTTGCAGTGTGCGATCGCGGTGGGTACTCCCCACCATCCTTGGGGTTGCTGGTGGCCAATTTTGCGCAGCACAGCGCCCAAACAACCGATATCAGTCCGCCGATCATCCACACCAACATGAATTCCAGGCCGCTGCCCATGTGACCGGCCACCACCGACGGCGCCTTGAAGATACCGGCGCTCACGACGGTTACCACGATGAGGCAGATCACATCGAGCGAGGAGAGCGTGCGCAGCGGACCGTCACTAAAATGCATTGAACTTTACCGGTTGAGTCAATGATCGCAATCTTGGCATTTCTCGTTTTGAATATCGCGACCTTGAGCCCGGTCATTGCGTTTTCGGCCGACGGTTATTTCAAGACGTCTGATCGAGTCAACCTGCACTATAAAAATGCCGGACAGGGACCTCGCACTTTGGTTTTTGTACCCGGTTGGTTGATGCCGGCCGAAGTGTTTAAACATCAACTGGCCGACCTATCCGGTGAGTATCGGGTGGTGGTGCTCGACCCGCGCGGGCAGGGCCGTTCCCAGGTGAAGGTCAAGGATATGTCTGCCGCGCGCCGCGCGCGCGATATCCACGAACTCGTGCGCCATCTCCGGTTGACCGATTATGTGTTGGTCGGTTGGTCCTTGGGGGTGATGGAAATCCTGGAGACGGTGGTTAGCCACCCCGACGACTCTGGTCTCAAGGCTCTTGTGCTGGTGGACAACTCGATCGGCATGGGGCCGGCGCCGGTGGCAACGGGGGGCGGGAGGCAGCGCCGGCCCATGGGGCGAGATGCGTTTGATCAGTATGTGAGCAATTTTTCCCGGGCCATCTTCAAGCACCCACCGCTGGACGGTCTGGTCGAGACCGTCGAGCGCTCAGCCAAGTTGTTACCGCCGACTTTGGCCTGGGCTTTGCTCGACAAGCCGCACCATCGCGACTACTACAAGCGGGCCGTTATGGACAGTTCTATTCCTGTCTGGTATGCGATCACGCCCAGGTACTCTGTTCAAGGAAAGGAATTGCTTCAATGGCGCCCGGGTGCATCCGTGACAGTTTTTGAAGACGCTGGACACGCTTTGTTTGTCGACAGCGCCGATGCCTTCAATCAGGGCCTGCGGCAGTTTTTGGCGCAGTTGCCGTGAAAGTTTGAGTTTTATACCCGCGTCAAACGAGACGATTCAAGGCAGTCAGATTCGCAACCACTGGATCAGGGCTTTGGCCATTTCCTGATAGCCCAGCGGTGTCAAATGGATGAGATCGCGGGCCATCCAGGGCGGGGTTTTTTTCATGAGTTGATAGGCACCGCCGGCCTTGCGCATTTCGAGCGACATGTCCCAGGTCATGCACTGATATCTGTTGCCAACTTCTCGCTGGATTTGGGCCGCTTCCTTGTGGCGTTGGGGAAACGTCTTGAGGTCGTAACGGGTCTGCACCACTCTTCGGGACTTGCCGTCCTTGCCCTTGACCACACTGCGCGCCTTAAAGCTGCTGGCCCGATCACCCGGTGTGATGAGCACGCACTGGGCCTGTGGCAGCACTTGACGCATCGATTCGATCGTGGCCTCAAACCGGCGTCGATAGTCGGCCGGATCCCAGTTCGCACCGGTCACATCGTTGGTGCCGTAGGCCAGCATGACCATATCGTAGGGCCGCTGGCCGCTGGCATGCCTAAGGAGATCCGTGCGCACGTTGGCCCAGTAATTGCCCGATGCACCGGCGATGCCGAAGTTATCCAGCACCACGCCCTTCTCGCCGTCGGCAAACGCACCGAGCAAGGTAACCGGCTCGCTGCCATGAGCGATCAATTTCACCCGGCTGATGGACTTGACACCGTTGATTTGTACCGAGGCAACGGCTGATGGACCGCTGGTATCGATCGCCTCGGCCAGCACCCCATCGACCAGCACATCCAGCAATCCACCTTCGGGTTGGCGCAGATAGTGCACGGTCACGGTCTGCACAGTTGCTCCCAAAGCAGGGTTTCCAGGGTCTATTTCGATCGAGGCCCCCGCCTCACGGCTGCTCAGTGCAAACAGCCCCAGACCCGTGGCGCCAGCGGGCGCACCCGGCGCGCGCGGAGCCAGTTCATGATGCCATTTGCCTTGGCGGCACAAGGCATTGACTGGCAGTCTGATGCCCGGCAAGCCGTAGAGCAGATTCACGTGTCCAGCGCCACCTGCACCGAATCTGCCTTGAAACTGGCGGCGCAGTTCGGAGACAAAAAACTCTGCCGCCATGTGGCTGCCACCCCAAATGCCAATTCGAGCGATCCTCGCTTGTGATGCCTCTTTGAGTTTTTGGTGCATCAGTCGCAACCACTCCTCGTGCGGCATGCCCTTGCGTATTTCTTCTGCGGTGGGAGTCGGTGGCAATTGGCGCCGCAGTTCCTGCTCCTGCTGATGCGTCAGAGGCAACTCCTCTTCTTCCGACCCTGCAGGTGCTGGTCCGGCATCGCTTGAACGCACTTCGGGCGTAGGGCCCTTATGCACCACGTTGCATTTGAGCGGGCCCATAGCCACGCCTCCTGGGACCGTGAACGCGTGGTGCAGCTTTGGTGCGACCGGCTCGCTTGCCGGCACGCCCATTGGTGATTGAGCCGCTGCAATGACGTGTGCCGTTGTGAGCACAGCCACCACAGAAAACATGCGCAGGCTTTGGCCAGTCATTGCCCCCTCCGCTGTTGTTCGTAACCGGCTAGCAGGGCCTCCGATAGGCCTTGACCGATCCGGCTCAGACCTTTATCGGTCAGGTGCATCAGGTCCGTCCAAGCCAGCCCCTGATCGAGCCAGCGTGCGAAGGAATTTTGGCCGCCCATGAATTGCCAGCTGTTCCAGAATGCGCAGCCAAGTTCTTCGCTGGCTTGGCGTTGAAGCTCTACCAGCCTTGCCATGGTCTTTTTGGAATAAATGCGACCATCGTCACCGAGCGTGGCTTGATCGAGCGGGCTCATGAGCAGACACGCAGCCTGCGGAGCACCTCGGCGCAGCACTTTGATGGCACTCATAAACCCTTCGCGATAGCTCTTGCCTTCGCCAGCCAGAATTCCTGTAAAACCGGAGTCGTTACCGCCGATCATGACAACGATCAGATCCGGGTTGCGGACGCGTGTTTGTTCGGCCAGATGGTCGGCATTGAATTGACGGATCGATACGCTGGTAATGCCCACCACGGCGGTGGTTTCCCAACTGATGCCGCGTGAGGCTTCAAGCACCAGCCCATAGACCTCAAGCCCGGCCTCACCGATTTGCAATGTGCTCGAGACGATGGGTTGATCGTGTTCGATCACCCACTGGTCAAACGTCGAATGTTCGATGCGCCGTGTGATGGCGCTTGCGGCGCCATTGATCTGCGCGCGGATGGCTTCGGGTTTGCGCGGCTTTTGCGTGTACACCTCGAGTCTGTGACCCAGGGCTTGACCTGAGCGGGCCGGTGCCAACTGCACCGTGGCAGCGCCGCGCGGCTTGGCCACGATGCCGCCGAGTCCGTATCGCCCCTGGTTACCCCCGTTCAATATGGTAAGTATGTCCCATTCCCCGCTGCGTGTCACCCTCACATCGTCTCTGCGCATCCATCGCGGATCCATTCCAGCCACAAAAAAACCGGGTCCGCCATCGCCAAACTCGGCTTTGAGTCGCTGTCGCACGGTTTTGGCAATGCCGTCGCCCGCCAGCGTGGAGTCTCCGTAGTGCAAAACCCGGACCGGCGCCGTCCGATCGCTGCGGGCCAGGGCGTTGAAAAAGGGACGCAGATGCTCAACTCCGTCAATGGGTAAGACGGGGATCGCTTTGACCGCACGGCCGGCCGTGTTTGCCGGCGCAGGCGATGAGGCGCTGGCCGTGGGGGCGGGCGAGGGCTTGACCTTTGTCGCTTCAGTCACGGGCGCTGCCGCGGTGTTTGAGGCGGCCGGGTTGGCGGCAGGCCTGGAGTCTGCTGCAGCGATTTTTGAGTTGGGCGAGGGTGCGGAGGAGGATGCGGCAGCCGGCGTGACTGTGGGCCTCGCGGTCGGCCTCGGTGTCACCGCCTCAGCCGCCCTGTTGTCCAGATCGGCTGAGGCCGTTCCAGGCAGGCCCACCGGACCGAGCACGCGGCTCGGTCTAAGGTTTGTACCGCTGTCTAGCCAATACGCCGGCACCAATGCGCCCAGGGCCGCGGCAAGCACCAGCAGCAGGTGGTTGCCGGGTCCCCGGCTGGGTGTCGCATCGCGCTTGTCTGGCATGCCTTAAAACTGTCGGTAAATGAAGGCCAGGGCTTGCCCATCTGACAACCAGGCGGCGAGCATCAAGACAGCGGCCATCATCAGCCCCTGGAGCAGCGGGGATTGTCTCTCAAAGCTCAACTGCATCTTTTGCTTCCAGCGCTGCGGCGTAAAGCAGGAGACGATGCCGATACTCAGGCAGACCCAGAACGCCATGCTGAAGCGGGGCCAGGCGCTCAGCTCGGAGTGCATCAGGGCGCTCCAGAAAGTGGCCGCATCCTCGAAGGTGGGTGTCTTGAACAGGATGCGGGCCATGACCACGAAGGTGAAGGTCAGCAGCCAGCCGCTGGCCCAGGCCGTGGTTGTGTATTTTTTGGCCCATTGCTGCCAGGCCGTCTGCTCTCGCATCCAGCGGTATAAGCAGACAGCCGTCCCGTGCAGGAGCCCATAAAGCAGAAAGTTGGGCGTCAGGCCATGCCAGAGCGCCAACAGCACGATGGAGATCATGACGTTGCGGTAGACCTTCCAGCGCACCACCCGGTTACCTCCGAGCGGTCGATACACATACTGACCCACCCATGCAGACAGGCTCATGTGCCATCGCCGCCAATACTCCGCGATCGAACTGGCCTGGTAGGGGCGGTCAAAATTTTCTGGCAGCTTCAGTCCTAGCAGGCGCGCGCATCCGATCACCACATCGGTGTAGGCTGAAAAATCCAGGTAGATCTGGAAGGTGAAAGCCAGAGTGGCGATCAGGATTTCGCCAAAAGAAAAGGCCTGCGGGTCGGTAAATACTGGGGTCACGCCCGCCCTGGCGATCAGATCGGCAAGCACCAGCTTTTTGAACAAGCCCTTGAAGATGCGCCACAGGCCGGCTCGAACATCCTCCTGATCGACGGTGCGCCGCTCCATCAGCTGCCCAATAAAGTCAGACGCCCGCAAAATGGGGCCTGCGGCCAGGTGCGGGAAAAAACTCATGTAGACGCCAAAATGCAAGAAACTGCCGGTGGGCACTTGCTTGCGGTGGCTGTCCACGCTGTAGCTGATGGCCTGAAAGGTCATCACCGATAGGCCCAGCGGTGGCGTCAGCGATTGAAACAGGCCGTCATCGAGTCCCGGCAGCAGCCACGTGGCCGCTCCGGCCATCAGCGACTTGTAGCTCAACAGGGGCAATGCCTGCAGCACGATCAGCCCTGCGAGGACCCGGTTGGTGTGTTGACCGACCCGACCGAGCAAGACCGATCCCAACCAGCTCAGTATCAGCAGAGCAGTGACCAGCAGCAGATCTAGGCTGGACTTCAAACGGGCCGCTGGCTCTGCCAGCCAGACTTCCGCACTCAAGGTCAGTGTTCCGGCGGCCAGCAGCAGCCACAGGCGTGCTCGCTGACTGTCCAGAGACAGGTAGAGAACTGCCAGGATCGGCAGCGCGAGCAGACCGTTAGAGGAGATCACCTCGCAGGGGTGGCTAGCTCTTGCGCCTGGCCACGATCAAGGCGTAACTGCCCCCCTTGAAATAGCCGACTCGAAAGCCCAGGGGTTTGGTGTCATTGCTCTCAGCGAAGGCCTTGGCCAGTTCGCGTTGAGAGTTGCCAAAAGACTTGTGAGCGCGCTCGAAATGGCCATAGAGGGTGAGAGAAAAATTCTCCTTGAGCTGGCTGTATTTGATGCCGGTCTCATCCTGAACGATAAAAGGTGCGTGACGGTTGAGCAGGCCCGTGATCATGGAAAAAGCGCTGGTCTGGGGCAGATGTGATGCCGCCTTGAGCAGTACCGGATTGGCGGCAGCCTCTTGTACAAATTTTTGGTGATTGGGGCTGTTCGTAAGCCCCTTGTCCGAAAGGTCGATGCGCAGGTAGTCCACCACCACCGGCTCTCCGGCACGATCCAAGCGGAATCGAACGGATCGCCAATTGGCGTCGCTGGTGGGCAACTCCTCAATCGCGCCCGAGTTGTTGACCTGAATGGGCGTGACGCTTTTCACACTCAGGCCTTTGAGCTGGAAGAAGGAGCTGAGAAAAGTGGATGCACCGATCCGAACCCGGTTGCGGTGCAAATACTTGTCCAGATATTCGGTCACGAAGAATCCATCGCGTCCGTAATTCTCCCAGGCACCGGTGAGTACCTCCAAGGTTTGAGACGCTGCTTCGGGTTTGAGCCCTGTCAGATCCACCGGTCGCTCAGCCGCTTGCATCGCCACCAGAACATATCTTTTGGCATTGGGGAAAAGTTGGCTGACCGTTGCAAAATCAGGGCCCGAAAACGGGTAGAACACGGTGTCTTTTGAGGCGGGCAGCTCCTTGCTGGCCCAAGCGATCATGGGGACCCCAATTTGCGCTTGGTATTGCTGCCAGTTGCTCTGTACCGCTTTGGAGTAGCTCGACCAGGCCTCCGGGTTGAGATTCGAAGGCACTGTATTGGACGCAGAGTGCCCTGCTAGCAAAGACAGAGCAGGCCCGCTTTGAGCTGGCGCGATCGTCGCTCCAGTGAGCAGGGCCCATCCTATGGCGGCCGGAGCAGCATGGCGCCGCACCGCGCCCAAGGTGGCTAAAAACATCGAAAGCCTTCCAAACGATTAAAGATCAGGGACTCGTAGCCTGCGCGGGCCTACCCCAGGGCGCGGCACCCGCAACGCGCCTGGCACCGGCATAGCGCGGCTTGTAATAACTCGAGTCCATCGATGCGATGGACACGGAATCGCCGCGGCGCGGCGCGTGTATGAACCGGCCCTCACCAATGTAGATGCCCACGTGTGACAGCTTGGCAAAGGTATTGAAAAAAAGCAGATCTCCCGGCTGCAGGTCTGCGAGGCTGATCTGATCTGAGCGATGAAACAAGTCGCGCTGCATGCGCGGCAGCCTGACCTGCAACTGATTGAAGACGTAGTAGACCAAGCCGCTGCAATCGAAGCCGCGAGTCGGGTCCGCGCCAGCCCAACGATAGGGTATGCCCAACAAGGTCTTGGCCAACTCCACCGCCGGGTGAATGTTTGCAGGCTGGGCCAATGCCTGGGGCGGTGCGGCCGTCACCGGCGTCGGCGCAGACACAGTTTGGGCCTGCGCCCCGAGGCACCCCCCCAAACCAGCCACCAAACAAAAAATCGAGAGTCGACTCATGTGTGAGATCTTAGGGTATAAGTGCGTATTGCCTGGCAGCCCTCTCTCCAGATGTCTGCGTACAGCCAAACAGCGGACTTCTTGTCGGCCGCGGGCTGAGTGCTGCTTCGAATCTGTGCCATAATTTGCATTTAAGCGGCTGTAGCTCAGTTGGATTAGAGTACTTGGCTACGAACCAAGGGGTCGTGGGTTCGAATCCTGCCAGCCGCGCCAATTCTTCGAAGAGCCCTGATTCGTCAAGGCTTTTTCGTTTGGGGTCTAAAGGTGCTGCTTGATGCTTTGAGGCCATCAAAGCATCAGATGCCGTTGCCCACCTACGCTGTCTAAAGCTGCGATACGCTCTACTACCTCGTCAAGGTCTGCCGACGCCATTGGGTGGCGATGATGGGGCGTACGCGGCGTTAAGGGCGCACGGGAAAAGCGTAGCGAGCCCCTACTGGGCTCAAGGACGAACCATCGGATGGTCTGCGCCGCCCATCTGGTCGGTGATGCTTTGCGCAGCCATTTGCAAGACCTCGCGAGCCTCGACCAATGTCATGGTGGCATCACGTTGCTTAAGGTAAGGCATGTTCAGCGCCGCCATCGCACCCGGATGCATGTTGTCGAAAATCGGGAAAACCATGTCGGTGATCCCCGGCACCGTGTCGCTTTTGGACTGCTCATAGCCGCGCCGCCGAATCGCGTCGAGCTTTTGCTTCAGGGCGCGAAGCTTGAGCTTTTCGGGCGCCGAATTGCGCTGCATTTCTTCGATCATCCAATCGGAAATTTCGGGCGGCTGAAAGGCAGTCAGCACCCGTGCAGACGTGCGGTCGGGCCGGAAGGGGAAATGCGAGCCCAGCCTCACGCTAAATCCCAAAGGCTCTGGGGTGTGCACGCAGGCGACCACAACCAGTCGCTGATCCTGGTGCATGCTCAGGTGCACGGACTGCCGGGTCCTTTTTGCAACCTCATGCATCTGTACCACCGCGATCTGAGTCAAGTCGTGCATTGGAAGCGACTGCATACCCAGCTCAAAGACTTTAAGCGTGAGTGTAAAAATACTGTTTCTGCGCTTGAGGTAACCCCGATCGACCAAGACCTCGAGCATGCGGTAGATCTCGCTTGGAGAGCGGCCCAGACTGGAAGCGAGTTGGAGCAGGCTCTGAGCCTGTCCGCCGAAGCCCAGTTGTTCCAAAATATCCAAGCCCTTTTCCAGCGCCGGCGCGGAGTAGCTGGCACCGCCGCGGCGCGGGACAGGATCGGGGGATTGTTTGGACTGCTTGCTTGCCGCCATGGTGCAAGTCTAGATTTATTTTTCCTTAGGGGCTGCGCTCCACGGGCTAGATGCGCGGCTCAAGGGTAAGTACTGATTCGTGCCCGAACGCTGAGTGCGACCATTTCAATAGTCCATCTATAAAATATTTTTTTATACTTGAAAGAACGCGATCATGGGTCAGGTGCTCAGCGCTGAGCAGGTTCAGCGTTACACGCAAGAGGGCTACCTCTCGCCGATTGACGTTTTCAGCGAGCAAGACGTCAGCTCCTTTCATCAGAACTTGGAGCGATTCCGTCATCGCCTGGATCTCAATGGAAAGATCGCAGGCCGCTACAACCAAAAGTCTCACCTTCTTTTGCCCTGGGCCAACCAGATCGTGCGGCATTCGCGCATTCTCGATGCGGTCGAACAAATTCTTGGGCCAAATATCCTGTGCTGGGGCTCACAGTTTTTTGCCAAGGATCCAGGTGACAACGCCTATGTGTCCTGGCATCAGGACGGCAATTACTGGGGCTTGTCTTCTGTCGACGTGATGACTGCTTGGGTCGCTTTGACACCAAGCACGATTGAGTCGGGTTGCATGAACGTCGTGCCCGGCTCACAGCTCAGGCGGGTGGAGCATATTGACACCTATAACGAGGACAATCTGCTTTCGCGCGGGCAAGAGATCGCGGTGACGGTCTTGCCCGAGGAAATCAGGCCCATCATTTTGCAGCCGGGCCAGATGTCACTGCACCACGTGATGATTTTTCACGGCTCTGAGCCCAATCGCGCCGACCACCCCAGGGTCGGATTTGCGATCCGCTATGTACCCACCCATGTGCGGCAGACTGCCGGCGAGAAAGACAGCGCTATGCTGGTCAGGGGGGTCGACACCTACCTCCACTTTGAACACGAAAGCGAACCCGACGCAGAGTTTTCTGACGCCGCCTTGGCCCAGCACCGTCGAGTGGTTGACCGCCAACTGGCTATCTTGTATGCCGGGGCTAAAAAACGCAAGTTCTAAAGCATAAACCTGACCGCCTTTTTCCTGATAACCTGACCCTTAGTACGAGGAGATCCCCATGAAAAGACGCGAATTCACAACCTTGGCTGCCGCCACTGCCTTGGGCGCGCCCGCCCTGGCGCAAGAGACCGTCAGGATCCGATTGGCCCACTCGCTGTCGACCAGCGAGCCGGCCCACTTGGCGGCCGAATTCTTTGCCAAGAACGTGGCGCAGCGAACCAACAACCGGGTTCAGGTCCAGGTGTTCCCCAGCGAGCAGCTTGGGCCGGGCAAAGACGTCAACGAGATGATCCGCCAGGGCGCCAACGTGATGAACATCACTGACCCTGGCTATCTGTCGGATTTTGTGCCCGACATCGGCGTGCTCAACGGCCCCTACCTGATCAATGACCCCCGCGACTACAGCAAGCTCCTGGCCTCCGATTGGTACAAAGGAGTCGAGAAGAGGCTGGAGACGGCTGGATTCCGTCTGATCATGGCCAACGGATTTTTTGGCCAAAGACACCTGATTTCCAACAAGCCGGTGCGCAAGCCCGAAGACATGGCGGGCATGACGGTGCGCGTGCCACCCAATACCATGTGGCTCGAAACGTTCAAGGCCATGGGCGGACGCCCGACTACGGTCCAATGGTCCGAGGTCTACAACGCGCTGCAGCAAAACGTGGTAACCAGTGCCGAGGCGCCACTGGGCTCATTGTGGGGATCGAAGCTGCACGAGGTCCGAAAAGTCATCTCGATGACCGGTCACTTCACCGCCTTCGTCATGTGGCCTATCAATGCCGGCTACTTCAACAAGCTTGCAGCCGATGTGCAGCGTGTTCTGCTCGAGGAGGGTCGGCGCGCGGGCGATGAGATGACGCGCCTGACGCTGGAGTTGCAGAACGACTACATCAACAAGTTCAAGGCCGCGGGCGTGCAGTTTGTCACCGACGTCGACGTGCCCGCTTTCCAGCGCGCCACGGCCTCCGTCTACAAAGCCTTTCCCAAGTGGACTCCAGGCTTGCACGACACCGTGATCGCCGCCTTGCGCAAGTGAGCTGCAAGCTCAGCCCAAGACCGGGCTCAGGCCTGCACGGCGGGCTCTGAACCCAGACAGGACCGACTGTGCCCAAACGATGGATCGACCAGTTCGAGGAGATCGTGGCTTGCGGCGCGCTCATCGTCGTCGTGGGCGCGGTCTGTTGGGGCGTGGTGACGCGTTACATCACCGAGCAGCCTGCGGCCTGGGCCAGCGAGGTAGCCACCTTGTCGTTTGCCTGGCTGGTATTCTTTGGAGCGGCCGCCTGCATCAAATACAAGCTGCACCCGGCCATCGACATGCTGGTCAAGCACTTGCCAGCGGCCCTTCAGTTGATGGTGCGCTGGCTCAACCACGCGCTGATGCTGGGCTTTTGCGGCTTCATGGCAATCTACGGAGGCATGTTTGCGATCAGCTCCTGGGACAACCCCAGTCCTGTTTTGCGCCTGCCGATGACGGTACTCTACGGCCCGGTGGCCCTGTGTTTTGCCTTGATGGCGGTGCGCTATCTGCAGGTCTTGTGGGACCGGTCTTGGGCGATTGACGGCGCAAGGGAAACCCATGCTGGTTGATTGGCTGCCTGGTATCTTGATGCTGGTTCTGTTCATGCTGGAGACGCCGATTGCTTTCGCGATTGCGATTTCGGCCTTGGCCTTTTTCCTGCTCGACGGCGGCATTCCGCTGAAGATCTTTGCCCAAAAGATCGTCAGCGCCACCGACTCCTACCCCCTGCTGTCGATTCCCTTTTTTGTGCTGGCTGGAGCCATCATGAACAAGGCGGGGATCACCTCGCGGCTGCTGGCGCTGGCCGATGCCCTGGTGGGGCACATGACCGGCGCTCTGGCTCAAATGTGCACCTTGCTGGCGACCATGCTCGGCGGCCTGACAGCGTCTTCGTCGGCCGATGCGGCGATGCTGTCCAAGGTGCTCGGCCCACAAATGGTGCGCACCGGCTACAGCCCAGCGTTTGCGGCTGTGATCACCTCAAGCGCGGCCATCATCACCTCGCTGATTCCGCCCTCGATCGGCCTGATCATCTATGGCTACATCGCAGACGTTTCGGTTGGCCGACTGTTCATCGGCGGCATCATCCCGGGCTTGCTGCTGGCGCTCTCGCTGATGCTGGTGACGTGGTACATCTCTAAAAAACGCGGTTACCTACCCCTGCGCCGCCATTACGCTGGCCATGGGGCCGTCTGGTCTGCCTTCAAGCAGGCGCTGTGGGCGCTGTCGATTCCGGTGTTCATCATCGTGGGCATCCGCTACGGCATCTTCACGCCCACCGAGGCGGGCGCCATGACGGTGCTCTACACCATCGCCGTGGGTTTGTTTGCCTACCGCAGCCTGAGTTGGCAAGACTTGCCGCGCGTGCTCAAAGAAACCGCGCTGGACACCAGCTCGGTCATGCTGATGATCTGCGCCGCATCGGCCTTCGGCTTTTATCTGGCGTGGGAGCGCATCCCACCCCAAATGGCCGGCTGGCTGGTCACGGTGACGCAAGATCCGCTGTACCTGCTGCTGCTCATCAACGTGGCCCTGCTCGTCTTGGGTACCGCCATCGAAGGCACGTCTGCGCTGATCATCTTGACGCCCATCTTCGTGCCCATCTTGCTCAAGCTGCAGGTCGATCCTGTGCATTTCGGGGTGGTGCTCATCACGAATCTGACGATCGCCGGCATTACACCGCCCGTGGGGCAGCTGATGTTCATCAGCAGCCAGGTGATGCGCGTGCCCATGGAGGACTACACGATTGAAGTGCTTCCCTTCCTGGGCGCGATGCTGGTGGTGTTGCTGCTGCTGACCGTGTTTCCCTCCATCACCTTGTGGCTGCCCAACTGGGTGTATGGGGTGGCCTGAGAGGACAGAATCCCGACATGAAGTTCAAAGCCGCCATCCTCGAAAAATCTGGCCAGGCGCTGGTGGTCGATGAAGTGCAGTGCTTGGGCCTGCAGCCCGATGACGTGCTGGTGCGCATCAAGGCCAGCGGTCTGTGCCACACCGACTACGAGGTGATCCAGGGTTCTTTGCCCTACCCGCTGCCCATCGTTTTGGGCCATGAAGGCGCCGGTGTGGTGGAGGAGGTTGGGTCATCGGTGCAGCGCGTCAAGGTGGGCGACAGCGTGGTCTGCTCATGGAATCCCTTTTGCGGCCACTGCTTTTACTGCACGCGCAACCAGCCGATTTTGTGCGAGCCATTTAGCCGCCATCAACCTGCGGGACACCTGATGGATGGAAGCTCGCGCTACCGCTGGCGCGGCGAGAAGCTACACCATTTTTCGGTCGTCTCTTCGCATGCGCAGTATGCTGTGGTGCCGCAATCGGGCGCGATCGTGGTGCCCGCCGAGATTGCGGCCGACCGCGCCTGCCTCATCGGGTGCGGCGTCATGACCGGCGTCGGTGCGGTCTTGCGCCATGCGCAGGTCGAGGCAGGCAGCCATGTGCTGGTGATCGGTTGTGGCGCCGTCGGGCTCAATGTGATTCAGGGCGCCCGCATGGCCGGTGCGCAATCGATCCTGGCGATCGATCGCAACCCGGCCCGTGACAGCCTGTCGCTGCAACTCGGAGCAACGCACTGCCTGCACGGCGATGCGCGGCAGTTGCAGGAGCAGGTGCGTTCATTGACGCAGGGACGCGGGGCCGATTACGTCTTCGAGTGTGTCGGGCAAGAGGCCACCTTGCGCCTGGCCCTTGAGTCCATGCGGCCGGGCGGACAACTGGTGATCCTGGGCAAGACCGAGGTCAACCGAGAGGTGAGCCTGCGCTTTGGCTCGCTCATGGGCGACAAGCGCATCGTGCGTTCAAGCTATGGCGGGGCCAGGCCGCAGCGCGACTTTCCCTGGCTGGCCAAGGCCTATCTCGATGGACAGCTTAAGCTCGATGAGCTGATCAGCCTGCGCCTGCCCCTGGAGCAAATCAATGCCGGCTTTGAGGCCATGGCCCAAGGCGACCTGGTGCGCGCCGTGATCGAGATGTGAGCCATGTCGCATCCCGCTTTGCAAGACGGCTGGATCGATCGCCCGCACCGACTCATGCACTTGGGCGATCTGCCCACCGAGCGTGGAGAGCGCATCAGGGACGCGTTTGTCAGCTACGTTGTGCACGGCGAACTGACCCATGACAAACCGGTGGTGCTGTGCCTGAGCGCCATCGCCAGCACGCACCATCGACTCGATTTTCTGATCGGCCCCGGCAAGGCGCTCGATCCCGAGCGCTGCACGGTGATCGCGGTTGACGCCTTGGGCAACGGACTGAGCATCTCGCCGTCCAATTCGCCGCATCAAGCGCGGGCCGCCTTTCCCTCGATCACGGTACGCGACATGGTGAGCAGCCAATCGCAACTGCTCGACCTTCTGGGCATCAAGAAACTGCACGCCATCGTCGGCGCGTCCATGGGCGGGATGCAGGCGCTGCAATGGGCCGTCAGCGAGCCTGAGCGGGCAGCGCATATTGTGGCCATGACGCCCATGGCGCGCACGGCGACCTGGGCGCGCCTGATCAACGAAACTTCCCGGCGTATTTTGCAGACCCATCCCCACTGGTCAGACGAAGATCCAGCAGCCTGGCAGGCTTGGGTGCCGCTGATGCAGATGGTCAACTCGCGCACGCCGGACCACTGGGACGAACAGTTTTTGCACCTGCCTCAGTTGCAGGCCGAGATCGACCAACGCGTGCAAGCCTGGACAAATCAGCGCTACTCCATCTGGGACTGGATGTGCCAGTCCCATGCCTACGATGCCCATGACGTGGGCAGCAGCCCCGGCCACACCGACACCGAATCGGCTTTGGCCAGCATCCGCGCCCAAACGCTCATCCTGGCCCCACCAATGGACCTGTACAACCCGGCCGATTGCGCGCGCTGGGCAGCCGAGCGGATCGCGCGGTGCCAGTTCGTGGAAATCCCCTCTCGGTGGGGACACCAGGCAGCCTCGGCGGCCGATGCGCAAAGCCTGCCTTTCTTGCAGGCCTTTGTGGGCCGCTTTTTGTGGTCGACATAAGCTGCCGGTCCGCTTTGCTGCAGCGCTCCTGCGCCAGATCTGCATCGCGGTTGAGCAGGTATACCGGTTTGCGACTGACACCCGAGAACTGCGGGTGAGGCAGGTCGTGGATGCGCCGATAGACAAAGAGGCGCCTTGAGCCGCCCCGGGGTTTAAGGAAGCGGGTTGGATTAAGTTGGGCTGGCGGTTTCCTTCACTTTGTGACAATATCCCTCAGACGGGTGGAAACTGGGTGGTTCGATGGATCAAACGCTGGGAGAAAACATGAGCGCACCGGTTTTTGTGTTGGGGGGATACCAGACCGACTTTGCCAAAGCCTGGTCTCGCCAAGGGCAAGACATTTCCGACATGGTGCGTGAGGCGACGCTGGGCGCCTTGGACGCCTGTGGCCTTGATGCTCAGGCGATTGAGAGCATTCATGTGGGAAACGCGTTTGCTGAGTTGCAGCGCAACCAGGCCCACCTCGGTGCCATGGTCTCGCAGGTGGTGCCGCAGTTGTGGGGCGTGCCTGCGATGCGGCATGAAGGTGCGTGTGCATCTTCTTCCCTGGCCGTGCTCACTGCGATGGCCGAAATTGAATCCGGGCGCTACGACTGCGTGCTTGTGTTGGGCGTTGAGGAGTTCAAAAATACGGCCGGTGACGTGGCGTCGGTCAATCAAAACGCTGCGTCTTGGCAGGGTCATGAGGGCATAGACTGCACCTTCATGTGGCCCGCGGCGTTTGGTCTGCTGGCTCAGGAATACGATCGCCGATACGGGCTCGACCGCAAATATCTCAATCGCATTGCCCAGATCAACTATGCCAACGCCAAGCGCAATCCCTTGGCACAAACCCGCAAGTGGCAGTTTGATGAGTTGAGCTTTACCGACGACGATCAGGCCAATCCGGTCATCGAACCGGGCACGCGAAGGCAGGATTGCGGACAAATCACCGATGGGGCCTGTGCCGTGGTGCTCGCCTCTGCGCGCTTCGCCCAGGCGCATGCTGCCAAGGGCGTCAAGGCGCCATTGGCTCGGATCTCGGGTTGGGGGCATCGCAATGCGGGGCTGCGACTGAGCGACAAGTTGGAACGCAGTCGGGATCAGGCTTACGTTTTCCCGCATGTGCGCGAGGCGATCGAGCATGCCTGGCGGCGTGCGGGCATACAGGGCACGCAGGCCCTGTCGGGCATAGAGACGCACGACTGTTTTACAACCACCGAGTACATGGCCATTGATCACTTTGGGTTGACTGCCCCGGGTCAGAGTTGGCAGGCGGTCGAGCAAGGCTGGATCGAACCGGGTGGCCGCTGCCCCATCAATCCCAGCGGCGGGCTGATCGGCTGCGGCCATCCGGTGGGCGCTACCGGATCGCGCATGCTGTTTGACGCTGCGCGGCAGGTCACGGGTCAGGCCGGGCCGTGTCAAATTGAGGGCGCTCAACGCATACAGACGCTCAACATTGGGGGCTCATGTGCCACGGTGGTCAGCTTTGTGGTGGAGCGTCAGGACTGAGGCTCTATGGGCCAGTCGGTTCGATCGCTCATGCGCTGACTCTCGCAAGATCTCCTTAAATCCATGGGGATTTGGCGTCTCGGTCTATCATCGTGCTCTCTTCCCCAAGGGGAGTAGCGTGCCGGCCATGCCGGTGGGTAGCGTCGTCAATACACAGAGTGCAGCAGCGCTTTGTCGGCATGCCCGGACCCCAAGCTGTTTGAGGTCTCGCAAGACCTTGTGGGTGCGCTAAAACCGTACCGAGGTCTTGCTTATGAATTCCATCGCGCCCTTATGGCTCTGGCTCGTCTTTGTCGTCTTTGTGCTGGCGGCGCTCTTCGTTGACTTTGTTGTCCTTAAAAAACAGGGTGCGCAGGAGGTCAGCGTCAAACAGGCCATCAACTGGTCCATCGTTTGGGTCGCGCTGAGTTTCGTTTTCAATGCCCTGTTTTGGTGGGCAATTCGCGACACCACGGGCAATTCCGAACTGGCCACCGAAAAATCACTGGAGTTTTTGACCGGGTACTTGATCGAAAAGAGCTTGGCGGTTGACAACATTTTTGTCTTCCTGATGATCTTCACCTACTTTTCCGTTCCTGCGGCTTACCAGAAGCGGGTTTTGATGATCGGCATCGTCGGTGCCATCGTACTGCGCACCGTGATGATCCTGATTGGTGGCTGGCTCCTGGCTCAGTTTCATTGGGTTCTTTATGTGTTTGGCGGCTTCCTGATCCTGACTGGCATCAAGATGTGGTGGGCCGCTGGCAAGGAGTCTGACCTGAGCGACAACCCGGCACTGAAGATTTTGCGCAAGCTCATACCCGTGAGCAGCGCTTACGACGGTGAGAATTTCTTTACGCTGGAAAACGGCAAGCGCATCGCCACTCCGCTGTTCATGGTCATCTGTTTGGTGGGTTTGACCGACGTCATCTTTGCCGTGGACTCCATTCCCGCGATTTTTGCCATCACCAGCGATCCGTTCATTGTGCTGACCAGCAACGTATTCGCAATTTTGGGATTGCGGGCCATGTTCTTCTTGTTGCAGGCGGTCGCTGCCAAGTTCCATTTGCTCAACTATGGCTTGGCAGTGATTCTGGTCTTCATCGGTACAAAAATGGTGCTCATCGATGTCTACAAGATCCCCGTGGTGGTGTCGCTCGGTGCGGTGGTCGGTATTCTTGCGATCACCATGATTTTGAGCGCCCGCACGGCACCAGTGGGCGCAGCCCCTGGCCCCGCCGGTGATAAGTTGTCCTCAAAGGAGTCTTTATGAAGTGTCCCCAGTGCGTTGATCATGTTCTGACGATGGCTGAACGCCAAGGCGTGGAAATTGACTACTGCCCCAAGTGTCGCGGCGTCTGGCTCGATCGCGGTGAACTTGACAAGATCATCGAGCGCAGTGCTGCAGAAGTTCCTGTGACGGCTCAGTCTGTGACTGCCCAGCGGACTGCGCCCCAAAATTGGAGTCAGTCGCACCACGGTCACCGCAAGCACAAGTCTTGGCTCAGTGAAATTTTTGATTGAGCGCCGCTTCTTCGCTGGCCCTTGCCTGGGCCTGCAGTGGCCGATACCGATTCGCACTGCTATGCTTTTGCCATGAGCAAGGCCTTCACCAAAGAAACCGACGCTGACGAGGATGACCTTGGCTTGCCGCCCTTGCCAGTGGGCGGCAAAAACTACATCACCCCGGCCGGATTTGCTCGCCTCAAAGCCGAGTTGCTGGACCTGATTGACAACGAGCGACCGCGGGTTGTCGAGGTGGTGCACTGGGCGGCGAGCAACGGCGACCGTTCAGAAAACGGTGACTACCTTTACGGGAAAAAGCGTCTGCGTGAAATTGACCGCAGGGTGCGATTTTTGACCAAGCGGCTTGAAATCGCGGAAATCAGTGACCCCTCGGTTCACCATGGCAGTGATCAGGTTTTCTTTGGCGCCACGGTGCACTATGTTCAAGAGGATGGACGGCAATACACGGTCACCATCGTGGGCATTGAT
>SXGQ01304154.1_pt1 | contig 22670 bp, 28 predicted proteins | sample 3178371 | NCBI WGS metagenome assembly SXGQ01 (sample SAMN11356859, study PRJNA531348) | freshwater metagenome | isolation source: freshwater sample F1-20 | place: China: Fuxian Lake, Yuxi | collected 2017-12-25 | reverse complement strand
TTATAGATTTTTAATAGCTTCGTCAGCTATTGTATTTCTTTTTGGTGTTAAAGAAACAAAATAATTTTTGTCTGCTCGTTCAATAGTATCAACTTTTTTGAAAGATCTTGAATTTACATCAAATTCATAAATTCCTGATTCAAGTGTACCTTTAGCATAAATCATCAGATATGTATCTCCAGTTGCAGGACTGAGTGGAATAAATGCCATAATGTAACCCTTGTACGAATTAATAGGCATTGTATTTTTCATGGGGGGAGCTGCAGATGCCATATACAAGAAAAGATCTTCAACAGTGGCAAATTCTTCGTATTCCATATGCATTAAGAATATGAGTGTGTTTCAATATAATAACTTAAAGCATTGAATTACTAAATGCCAGAAAGAATCATCGTGAAATGATCCTCTTTTTTAGTATGTTTTTATGAATTGTATTATTGACCAGTCTTACCTTTTACGGGGGAGTAAACGAGATTGATGCTAAATCACTATATCCAGTTCATACAGAGCATCCAGAATTTTACCAGAAAATTTCAAAAAATACGGTACTAATTAACGAAGGTACAAAATACGTTTTATCTTAGGAAATTGAATATGGCGGTAAAAAAGAACGAGAAAAAACATGATGAAAAATCTACAAATACAATTTCAATTACTGTGGATACACTAATTGTAAAAAATCAAGATCTTGACGTATCAAAACTTCATTCATTTTTAAGTTCAGATTCAAGGATACATCAACATCTAAACCAAGCACAAAATGGTCTTAAAGCACTATTGGATAATAACTTTGCAGAATCTATAAGATAGTTTTATATGATTATTGAAAATCAAAATTCTCCTGATTCTATACAATATTTTCCATTAAGAAATGTTGTAAGCCATGAAGAGTTAGATAAAGACAGTACCATAAATGGTGTTAAGATTTTTGGGATAATGATGAAAAAAGGAGATCATCTTAATTTCAATGATCCAGATATTCAAGATATTTTAGAAAGAGATGCGAAAAATCTAATGAATATAGTATTGCCAATAGTGGAAGCAGAACTAAAAAATATTTAATTTTGCTAAATCCTTAAGTTAATAGAAAATTTTATGCGTAGCCAATATTCGGTTAATCTATTTTGGCGTGCAAACCAATTACTGTTCAGCGAAGTGTTTTAAGCCATAAACCTTTGTTTTTGATTAATGCCCAAGCAGACGGTCTAATTTCTCCAGAAGAATTTTCTGAGATGAAAAAATCCCTCATGAACAAGAAATAAAAAATCACACTCAGAATATGAAAGACAAAATGATTAGTATCTAAACTCTAAAAAACCCAATCCGCCATAGATTCCGTAACGGACTTAAATGGGCTGTTTTTAAAATGAAGAAATTTTTTTGTGAATTTTAGATATATGTAATAAAAAATGGATATTTTATTTTCTAGATTTCATGTGTTTATGAACTTTAAATCCAATTGTTATTGGTGCTGCAATATACATTCCCAAATTCAATGCAATAATTGAAAGTCCTAATCCTAAAACTTCAGATTCAGAATTTGCATTTTCCATAATTGATAATGTGGAAAGCATTGGAGTCAAACCAGCTTTTACAATTTCTTTAAAGATTGGACTTTGACGTTCCATATCTGCAATTGTTGGTGAAAATGTATAGTAAATGTCGTTAAAGGTTCCCATAAATGCAGAACCTGATTCGGTGTTTAGTAAATTATTATCTCTAATTTCTCTAAGTAGTTGAACTTGTGGAGCTAACTCACTACCATATGTTGCAGTAGCAATTAGACAACCGCCGCCATTTTCTTCAGTGGTAGTTTGTACAACTTGACATACACCATTTACTGATTCAGTTCCGGGTCCACAGTCTACCATTTCTTCAACTACTTCAGTGGTTGGTTCAGTGGTTGGTTCAGTAGTTGGTTCAGTGGTTGGTTCAGTGGTTGGTTCAGTGGTTGGTTCTGTTGGTGTTGGTGTAGAAATTATTGGTTCTCCACCGGCATAATTTATTGAAACATCAGATTTATCTGCACCGTATTTTACATTAATAGTGTAATCACCACTATTTTTCCAAAGTGGTCCAGAAGCAAGAAATGAAAATGTAAAAGAGCCATCAGATTTTGGCATTACTTGTCCGATACTTACAATACTGTTGTCTGGAGATTTTACAAGATAAGTAACTGCACTGGCAGATAGTGATAAAGGATCATACTTGCCAATAGTTCCAGAAATAGTTACAGGTGCACCATTTGTATAAATTTCAGTATTACTAGAAATTGATAATGCAGGATTAGGGTCACTAGTTGCAAAAGCAACAGCACCCATACCATAGGACATAATTGAAATAGATAATAATACAAACGCTAGCAACCCAGATACTTTCATTTTCATTTTCAGTCGTTTCTTATGGTATTTATATTTTAAATCAAATAAAATTTGACTAATTTATGGTTTAATTGTTGCTTTTCTAGTACAGCATTCAGGTCCATTTAAAAATCAATTAATTACAATTACTATCAAATTATTAGTTATTTGAAAAACATGTAATACATCATAAAATAATAGAATATAATGGAAATATTTACTCAAAGAACTAAAGTTTTGCAAATTTCCTTATTTGCTATTCTTTCGGCTTTTGTAGTAGAATTAATTTTTGGTTTAATTTCTAATAGTCTTGCTCTAATTACAGATAGTATTCATGCACTATTAGATGCAGTAGTAACACTAGTTTTACTTTTAGCAGCAAGATGGGCAATGAAGCCAGCAGATGCCGAACATACCTACGGATATGGAAAAATTGAATCATTAGGAGGATTAATTGGAGGAATAGTAATTTTTCTAATTGCTTGCTTTTTCATTTATGAATCAATTAATAGATTACAAAGTCCACCACCAAATCTTTTGCCAGGATTATTTGCAATAATTGGAGGACTATACACAATAGGAATTGATTTTTTTAGAATAATCTTACTTAGAAAAAGTATCAAAGCAATTGGAGGTACAACTCTCAAAGCAGATTTCTATCATGCATTTATGGATCTCGGTTCTACCTTAGTTGCAATCATAGGAATAATTCTTGTCACATATGGAATTTATTTTGGGGATTTTGTCGCAGCATTAATTCTAGGAGGGTTATTAGCAATTCTTAGTATAAAATTGATATCCAAAACTGCACTAGATTTGATAGATGTAATATCTCCAGAACTTGTCAAAAATGTTAGAGAGATTTCAAATTCAACAAATGGAGTTATGGAAACAGGTTCAATTCTAATGAGAAGATCAGGAGATACAATTTTTGCCGATGTAACAATATCATTAAGAGGAGATACAAGTTTTGAAAAGGCACATGAAATTAGCAATAGTGTTGAAAAAAATATTAAAAATAAAATTCCTAATTCAGGAATTACAATTCATTTTGAACCAAATTGGAAAAATGTTCCACTGGATGCAAAAATTTTAGAAATTGCAAAAAATGTGGAAGGGGTCAAAGGAGTGCATAATGTCATTACACATAAGACCAAAGACAAATTATATTGTAATTTACATGTAATGGTAGACAGAGAAATCAATTTAATTTCGGCACATAAAATTTCTGAAATTATAGAAAATAAAATACAAAAAGAAATACCTGAAATTACTCATGCTACAATTCATTTAGAACCATTTCTAAAAGTCCCAAAGAATTTTAATGTGGAAGATACAGTTACTGAAGAAAAAATTAAAAAAATTGTTGAAAACTACACAGATGTAAAAAAAGTTGGTAGGATTTTATCATTAAAATTTGAAAATATTCTCAAAATTGATATTGATTGTTCTTTTGATAAAGAACTATCAATTGAAAAAGTACATGATGTCACATCAGAAATAGAACATGCGATTAGATTAGAAATTAAAAATTCAGTAATTACAATACATCCTGAACCGAACTAAACCAAAATGCTAGTAATATACATCACTAACATTCCTAATGCAAATCCAGATACAACAGATAAGTTAGATAGATTTCCATTATTTTCTTTTTGAATCCATTTCATCAATACCAAAATTACTTGAAAAATAGCACCTGCTCCAATAGCCAAGAAAATTACAGAAGTAAATGGAGAGTATACAAAGCCTCCAATCCAGGCACCAAAGATGGCAGGTGTGCCTGCAATCATACCCATAATAGCTAATTTTCCAAGCATTAATTTTCCTCTAGACATAGGTGCTGCAATGGCAATGCCTTCAGTAGTATTATGTAAAGCAAATCCAACAATCAAAAATGTACTAAATGCCATGGAGCCAATTCCAACTGCTGCACCAATAGCTAGACCTTCACCAAAATTATGTAATCCAATTCCAATAGAAATCATTAATCCAATTGCAACAGGTTTTGAGAAATTTAGTGAATCAGCTTTTGCAACAATTTTATTTCCAAGATAGTATAATGCTAGAAAAGACAACACAGTAACTGTAACAACAAGTAATGTTCCGTTGAAAGTATTAGCTAAATTGTTATTAGAAACTTCAATAGATTCTTCAATGGAATCAATTGCTAAAAATAATAATAATCCAGCAGTTAATGCCAAAAAGAAATGATATTTCTGTTTGCTAATTTTTTTAATGAATGGAAGCCATAGCAGTCCAATCATTACAGGAATAATACCAACATATGTTCCAATAATTGCAAAAAATATTGCAAGATTTGGTGTAAATTCTAGTTTAAAAGTAGCAGATTCAATTTCTTTTTCAAAACGAGTTCCATCATCAATTGTAATACCAATTCTATAGGGTTCAGATTCATTCCATTCAAATGGAATTCTAACCAAAGTTGTTTCATATCGTTCTAAAAATCCATCTGGCTCTACAGCAGCTGGTTGAATTCTATCATTTACATCAGCCATCACAACTTGAACAGGTATTGAACCAGTGTTTCTTACAGTAGCTTGAATTTCTGAATTAATGAAATCTACTTTTTCAATTGTCACTTCAGGAAGAGCAACACCAAAATTTAACAAATCGCCCCCAGGACCAAAAATATACATCATCATTATTACAATAAAAATAAATGGAATAACACCACTTGCTATGATTTTAAATTTTGAAGTATTACTAACTATCATAATCCTTACCACTTTCATTAGATTCAGAATTATCATTTACAAGAAATATTCCAACCCAACCTTTTTCGGAAAATTCCACTTTATGTGCATGGAAAAGATATTTTCCAGGATACGTATACTCAAATTCCATAATTCCACGCTCAGTTTGAGATAAAGTAATCATGTCAGTGTAAAAAGAAGGTACTAAATCAGTACCTGTTGGATAATAGTTGTATAAATTACCATGAAGATGAAAGTTGTTTATTGGATCAAATTCGACCATATTGACAACATAAACTCGAATTAATTCATTGGAATTAATTTGAATTGGATGATGTTGATAGTAAAATGGTATTGTATTTGCAGCATAAAAATTATTTTCAGTATCAAAGTCAGTATCGAATCCGTTTAAGACCATCACCATTTCATCAGCTGGTTCACGTCCTTCTTTAGGATCAACTATGAAAACACCATAAAGACCATGAATTATGTGTTCTTCAAGTGGCATAACATGGCAATGATAAGGATGAACTCCAACTGGTCCAGCTGTAAACTCGTACACAAATTTTCCGCCACCAGGACCTATCGCTTCAAAAACTCCATCCATTTCAGCTGGATGAATTCCATGAAAATGGATAGTATGTTCTTTTGAACCATTATTGATAAAATTAATTTTAAGTAAATCCCCTTCAGTAGCTCTAATTGTAGGTCCAGGTACTGTTCCATTGTAAGTCCAAACATTATAAAAAACTCCAGGTGAAACTTCCATTACTTTATCATCCTCAGCAATAATTGTGTATTCTCTAACAGTTGTTCCATCAGATAATTTTGAAACATTTCCATAATTGAATTCACGTAAATATACCATAGGATCAAATTCTACACTAGATACTGCGTAAAGTGGATCAATAACTTCTCCAGTTGTTCTAATGACTTTTCCTGAGTGAGTAACAAATGTCTTCAGTTCAGACTCAGCTTCAGAAAAATTTGGAAATGCTACAATAGCTGAAACTCCAATCGTTATTGAAAGTAATAGGATCATAAGAATGGAACGTGTGACTGTCATACTTTTAAAAAAAGGGAATTTCTGTATTTAAATTTACCCTAAGCTAACTTTTTTACCCCAGTCTAATTTTTTATATAAAATTTAAAATCAAAAATTAGGTTTAAAATAAAGAAAATAAAACAAACCATGTGCAAAAAACAGGATTGATAATAGTAATTTTTGGATTATTGATAGTTGTAGGTATTGGCACATCTGTAGTTGAAAATCAAGTTACGTTAGAAGGAATTAATCAAGGAAACGGAAAAGTGAATTCAGAACAAATAGTTTCAATATCAGTTAATTTAGACAAAAATGAGACGCCTGTTGGAATTTTTGCAGTACAAGTAATGGAGTTTAAAGAAAATACATTTTCTGCAAAAATTTTAGATCCTTTAGGTATTGAAATAATTTCAGAAAAAATTAATGAGGATACTATAGAACAAGAATTCAAAGTATTTGATTCTGGAAATTATGAATTAATTATTAAAAGTTTAGATGATAAAGAAAGTTATGTAGCTGGTGCAATTGGTCCACTACCAGATGAAAATAAAAAATTGATTATTTCAACTATTTCTTCATTCTGTATAATTATAGGAATGGGAGGATTAGTAATATTGGCAATATATGAAATTAGAAATAAAAGAAAATCAGTTTAGATAACTATCCATTTTTTCTAAACCGTTTATTGCACCATCAAAAGCATCACTATCTTCAAGTAATGAACCAAGTTTTTCAGTATTTGCAGATATAGAACATTGATCATTTTCAATTGTTTTAATTAGAAATTCACATTCTATCAGATAACTAAGTCTTTTCAAAAGATCGGATTCAGACATAGAAAATTGTTTAGATAAAAAAGAGCATTCTTTTTTTCCATCTTCTAATTCTGCCAATATCTCTGATGTTATAGGATCAAACATACAATCAATAACTTTCTCTCTATCAAAGGATTTAGTCATATCTAAATGCAATAAATTAGAAAGTAATAACTTTTTGAATAATTCAAGACAATAGAATAATTAAGAAATAAAACTGCTCTAATACATGCAAAAACTCTGTAGTAAAGATCCATCAGGTAAAGGCGTACATTGTTTTTGTATAGATATAGACATACAAAGAGGAGTGAAAAAATGCTGCAGATGTAACCAGTGGAATGTTCAAGGAAACGATTGGACAAAGGATGAAGACTTTAGATAAAATCAACCAAAAAAGTACAAAATTAAGCATATGTTAGTTCTGATCTCTCAAAAACTGCATCAGCAGTCCAAAAAAATTGGTGCCTAGCAAATGGTTTTTATCGGGGTTTCCTAGAATTTTTGAATACTTGAGTAGCCAAGAATTTAGATACATTGTAAGAATCGTAGGAAACGACATTCCAGGAGAGAGAAAACTTATCGTAGGATTAACTCAAATCAAAGGTATAGGATATAATTTTGCAAATTCGATTGCAGCAGCTTTAAAGATTAATTCAAACTCTAACATTGGTCATCTTACAGATGCAAATGTTCAGGCAATTGAGAAATTAATTTTAAATCCAATTGAAGGAAAATTTCCATTATGGTTTATTAACAGACAAAGAGATATTGAAACTGGAAAAAATTTACATTTGATAACATCAGATATTCCATTTACATTAAGAAATGATATTGAACGAGAAAGAGTTACTGTCAGTTGGAGAGGTTATCGTCATCTAAGTGGTCTTAAAGTTAGAGGACAAAGAACTAGAACATCTGGTAGAAGAGGTGGAGCAGTAGGAGTTGCAAAAGCTGGAATGGTAGCCCCTGTAAAAAAATCAAGTTCAGGTGCAGCAGCACCAGCAGCAGCACCAGCAGCAGCACCAGCAGCAGCACCAGCAGCAGCGGAGAAAAAAAAATAGGTGTTTTGAATGGGAGATCCAAAATATCCTCGTAAAGTTTGGCGAAAACCAAAACGACCACTTAATTATGAATTAAAAATGGATGAATTACAAACTCTTGGTACGTTTGGATTAAGAACTAAAAGAGAATTATGGAAAGCCCACACAGAATTATCTCGTGTAAGACAACAAGCAAGATCATTATTAGCATTAACAGGAAAAGTTAGAGATAAAAAAGAACCAATATTATTAAAATCACTTGTAAGAATTGGTCTAATAGCAAGTAATGCAACATTAGATGACGTACTTAATTTAAAACCAACTGATTTACTTGCAAGAAGATTACAAACTATTGTTTCAAATAAATTAGGATTTAAAACACCATATCAAGCAAGACAAGCAGTAATTCATGGTCACATAATGATTGGAGATAGAAAAATCGACATTCCATCATACACAGTTACAGTAGCAGAAGAAAATAGTGTACATTTTAGTCCTAAATCAAAAATTCCTGAAATCTTAGAAAAAACCAAAGCAAAATTATCTAAAGTTAAAGCAGATACTGAACAAGTAAAAGAAGACAAACCTGCTGCAGACTTATCTTAGTATCATTATCAGTAAATACCCCTAATTATCAAGTAAAATAACAATGTGTTCAATTATTGGCTACATAGGAAATGAAAATGCATCTCCAATTATTGTAAAAGGATTAAAGCGAATGGAGTATCGGGGATATGATAGTGTAGGAGTAGCAACAGAATCAGATAATAAAATTGAATTAAAAAAAGGAGTTGGTAAAGTGAATGAAGTAAATTCAAAAATTCAACTAGATAGTTTACCAGGTAAAATAGGAATAGGTCATACAAGATGGGCAACACATGGAAAAGTTACAGAATCTAATGCCCACCCACATCCAAGTAATTCTGGAAAGATTGCAATTGTGCACAATGGAATAGTGGAAAATTTTGAAGAACTAAAAAAACAATTAGAAGATGACGGGTATAATTTCAAAAGTGAAACAGATAGTGAAATAATTGCAAATTTACTTCAAAAAAATTATGAAATTACAAAAGATGTAAAAAAGACAATTATGAAAACAGTTTCAGAGATTAGAGGTCATTATGCATTTGTTGCAATGTTTGAAAATGGTCAACTTGCAGCAGCTAGATTTCATGAACCGCTAATTGTTGGAGTTGGAGAAGATAATGTTTTCTTATCAAGTGATGTTTTAGGATTCATTGAATATACAGATAATGCAATATACATGGAAAGTCAAAGTGTGATTATTTTAAATAATAAAGAATTTGAAATTTTAGATTTTAATGGCAAAGAGATAAAATATGAGATTACAAAAGTTTCAAAAGAATTTGGGGATGCATACAAAGGTGATTATGCACATTTTACATTAAAAGAAATTTATGAACAACCGGATGTGATATTTAAATCAGGAGAAATATTAGTAGAAGGAATAGAAAAAGCAGTAGAATATATTAAAAATGCAAAAAATATCTACATTACAGGTAGTGGAACTAGTTACAATTCTGCACTTATTGCAAAGCAAATTTTATCAAAATATGTTAAAATCAAATCAGAGCCAATCATAGCAAGTGAGTTACAATTTGCACCAGACACTATTGAAGAAAATTCAGTATTTATTGCAATTTCTCAAAGTGGTGAAAGTGCAGATGTTTTAGAAGCAGTACGAATTGCAAAAAAATTAAATTGTAAAATTATTTCTATTGTTAATTCATTAACATCATCACTTACACGTAAATCAGATGTTGTATTAGGAATGAATTGCGGACCAGAAATAGGAGTTGCTGCAACAAAAAGCTTTACTGCACAATTAATAATATTGTATAAAATTATACAAAAATTAAATGAAACTATTACTATTGATTTTGAACAATTTTCACAATCGATTTCAAAAATGATAGAAAGTCCAATTAAAATTAAAAAAATTGCAAAAGAATTGAAGAATGTTTCAGACATCTACATTTTGGGAAGAGGGATTAATTATCCAATTGCAATAGAATCAGCATTAAAATTAAAAGAATTAACATACATTCATGCAGAAGGAATTCCAGGAGGAGAGTTGAAACATGGTCCGCTTGCATTAATGGATACAGATACTTTTGTAATTATTATCAATCCAAATGATTCAACATATACTGATACCATAACAAGTGCACGAGAAATTAAAACCCGTGGAGCAAAAATAATTGGAGTATCAGATATTGAAAGTGATGTTTATGATTATTGGATAGAAATTCCAAAAATTAATCAAATATTATATCCAATTTCAGAAATTATTCCAATACAATTACTAGCATATTATTCTGCACTTGAAAAAGATACAGATCCGGATTATCCTAGAAATTTAGCAAAATCAGTTACTGTAAAGTAGATAATCTATCATATTCTTGTTCTGCAAGATTCAAAAATTTTGCAGAATCATTACCAGTTTTAACCATAGATGAAATAATAGTACCTCCCGCACCTGCACCTTCTTTTCCAAATCCTTGAGAAAATGCCTTTAATCCAGGATATTTTGAATCATGCAATCCAGGGTTTACAGAAATTATAGGTATGTCTACAATCTGTTCAATAAGATTTACGAAATTGGCGTTTTGATCATTTGTAATGTATGAGGTAGTTCCAATTGCAGTATTTTCTTCATTAAATCCAATTTTAGATGCAAATGCCAATACAGCAGCCATTTGAGTTCCACCAGCCAACATTATTTTAGAAAAAGATGATGCTGAACTTAGCATCCCTGCAACAAAAGCAATCATAGGATCACCAACTTTTGCAAGTATACTATACGGATGATCAGAATCAATTCGTTGAAGTGCAGAATCAACAACTTCATTTTTTAGTTTTATAGGATTTATAGGAATACTAGAACTAACTTTCGCATCATAATCAAAAGCTCGTAATACAGCTAAAGCAGTTGTTGTCCCAGCAGGAATACTTTCACCAATTACTAAACAATCAGTTAGTGAAGCCATATTTCTTCCAACAATTCTACCAAATTCAACGGCAGAAAAAACTTGTGAATCAGTCATTGCAGATTCAATAGAAATATTTTTTCCAAAAGATAAACCAGTTTCAATAAAAGGTAATTGTGGAGTAATTTTACTTCCAGCATTAATTGTTAAATGAGAAATACTTGCAGATTCTAAAGCAGTTTTAGTTAATAGAGCTGGAGTGGGTTTTCCATCAGGGGTCATTGGAATACCATCAATTGTTTTACAATATCCATAGTGAAGATATTCTGCATCAGCTGGTGGAGTATATTTCATAGAGTTGATATCAGCACCTGCAATAGTAATTCCAGGAATTTCACAAGTTTCAGTATAAGATATTACAAAAGAAAAAAGAAATCTTCCAGATTTTACAGATTCAAGATAATTTTGAGCCTTTTTTACATTACCAAATAATTCAAATTGTTCCAAAGATATCACTAATTCATCATATCTAAAAACTGCTGTTCAGTTCGTTTTTGCATTATCATATTGGTGATTTTTTCTTTTCCTAGAGTCGATACTACAGTTTGACCATAGTTATGACCAGAATACAATACTAAATCATCATCTAAAGTGTAAAGTACATCAAAAATACTATGATATAGTTTAGATGCGCTACCTCCAGGTAAATCAATCCTTCCACAATTACCAACAAATAATGTATCGCCTGAAAAAATATTTCCATCACCTACCAAACAGATACTATCATTAGAATGTCCAGGTGTATGAATAACTTTTAATTTTGAATTACCAAATTCAATAAAATCACCATCTTTTACAGTAATATCATTTTTCAATGTTGAAAACTCATGCTGGATAATGGGAGCTTTTGTAGATTCAACCATTTCTTGATTTCCACGTGTATGATCATCATGATAATGTGTGTTTACAATGTATTTTATTTTTAAATTATTATTTTTAATTATTAATTCTAATTCCATTAGATTCCATGAAGGATCAATAATTATAGATTGATTAGTATCTTTATCTACTACAATGTAAGAAAAATTTTGCATTGGACCAACGGGTATTTGATGTACAATCATAGAATTCCATCCTCAGCTTCAACAGGTATCCCGATTTTTTCTGTATAGAGTTCACCAGTCAAATCCTTTCTTTTTGGAATACCTTGTTTCATTTTATGAAATGTGACAGTCATATCACATTTAATAAAAATATTTGCAGTATTTCCAGTTTGAGGATCTAATCCAGAAGGAACATCCACCGCAAATTTGTAACAATCAATTGAATTGATATAATTAATTGCAGAGGCATATGGTTCACGAATTTCACCAGAAATTCCAGTACCTAAAATGCCATCAATAATAATATCAGGTTTGAAATTAAAATCCAAAGAATTTCCAGACATCAACTTTACAGAAGGCATTTTTTGTAAAATTGACCAATTCCAATTACTTTCTTCAGTTTTAATTTTTTGATGATCTCCAAGAAGCATAACTGTAACTTTTGAGCCATATCCAGCTAAATGTCTAGCCATCACCAATCCATCACCACCATTATTTCCCAAACCTACAAAAATTAAAATATTTTTTGAAGATATATTTTCAAATTTTGTTAGTAACCGCCTAACTGCTGCAGCACCAGCATTTTCCATCATAAATTTTTTTAAAAAACCCATATCATGGCCTTTGTTTTCAATTTGATACATTTGATCGACAGTAATCTCCATACTAATCATGAAAATGATTACCAAAATAAGAGTTTGGCAAACGGCTTTATCCTAGTTTTCAAATATTGTCTAACATGACCTTAAAAAATGTTAAACTATCATTAGATAAAATTACAAAAACTTTGTCAACAACTCAAGATTCAAGAGAATTTTTACTAAAAAATACTAGAGAAATTATTATTCTGTGTAGTGAATCCATCATTGCAGTTCATAAAGGAGAATTAACAATAGCAAAAAATAATTTAAAACAGGCAGACATATTACTAAAAAAATACAAGAAAAAAGCAACAGGACAATTAAGAAACTACCTCGTTACACCAGAACAAGAATTTGTTGAGGCAGCATGTCTAATTGCAATTGTTGAAAAAAAAAATATTCCATCAGATAAAAAATTAGCAGTGATGCCCGAATCATATATTTTGGGATTATTAGATTGTATAGGAGAATTGAAAAGAAGAGTTTTTGATGAAATGAGAGTAGGCAATATTGAGGAGGCAGTAAGATTTTTTGAAATTATGGAAGCCCTATATCTTCAGCTATATACTTTCTCATTATATGATAAAGTTGTAAAAGAAGCAAGAAGGAAAATCGATGTAAATAGAATATTAGTAGAGGATGTTAGATCTGCAATTACAGAAGAAAAAAGACGAACAGAATTAATTAAAGCATTAAAAAAACTAGAAAAATAATTTTAGGAAAATGGTGCGGATGATGGGATTTGAACCCACGAACTCCTAAGAGACTAACCCCTCAAGCTAGCGCCTTTGACCGGGCTGGGCGACATCCGCAACAAAAGAGTCTTGTATGGTTTTTATAATCCTTGACGACTTTTTTCATCGTGTTAATTCCAGTTAGATGTTTTACCTGTGGAAATTTAATTGGCGACAAATATGAGGATTATAAAAATAAACTCAAGACAGGAGAAAATGCTGAAAAGGTTCTAAATGAATTACAAATCAACAGATATTGTTGCAGAAGAATGCTTTTGACTGCTTCTGAAACAATTCAACAAATAATTCCATTCTATGAGTCAATTAATAAAAGAAAACAAGAAGTTCAAGCTGAATTAGATTAGCTTGCCTAAAATCACTTCAATTGAAGGTCGTGTATTATTCAATAGTCGAGGTAGTAAAACAATTGAGGTTGACATAAAATCAGATAAAAAATTTCTTGGAAGAGTTTGTGCGCCATCAGGTGCAAGTGTAGGAAAATATGAAGCAATTAGTTTTCCAAATGGAGGTCCAGAAGAAAGTCTCAAAATTTTAATACAAAACTCTGAAAAATTTATTGGTCTAGATTCATCAAATTTAAAAATAATTCACGATACATTGAAAAGTTTGGATAATACAAATAATTATTCAGTTATTGGCGGTGCACTTGCATTTGCAGTGACAATTGCATCAATGGAATCAGCATCAAAATCATTAGAGCAACCATTGTTTAAAACATTATCACAAGACTCAGATGTGAAATGTCCATATCCACTAGGAAATATTTTAGGTGGTGGCGCACATGCAGGTCCTGGTACTCCAGATATACAAGAAATTTTAATTTGTGCAACAGGTTCAAAAACTATTGAGAATGCAATTGAAACAAATTTAGCAGTTCATAAAGAATTGCGTAAAGTTTTAGAAAAGGAGGATTCTAACTTTACAAACGGAAGAGGAGATGAAGGCGGATGGGCACCAAAAATGGAAAATCAAAAGGCATTAGAAGTTTCAGCAAAAGCCTGTGAAAATTTAGGATTTACTTTAGGTAAAGAAGTTTCATTAGGAGTAGACTTTGCATCGTCAACTCAATGGAATGAGAAAAAAGAAAAGTATCTGTATGACAGAGCTGGATTTGAGAATTCAAGAGGAGAACAAATTGATTTTGTAGCAGATATTATTGATAAATTTAAATTAATTTATGCTGAAGATGCAGTTCATGAAGAAGCATTTGAAGACATGACAGAGTTAACTGCGAAATTTCCAAATACACTGATTACAGGAGATGATTTAACGGTCACAAGTAAAGATATTCTAACAAAAGCAATTAATGTAAAAGCATGTAATGCAGCAATTTTGAAAGTCAATCAAGCAGGTAGTCTGTATGATGCTCTTGAATTTGCAAATGTTGCAAATCAAAACAATATTAAATTAATTACATCACATCGATCTGGTGAATCTACAGATTCTCATATTTCACACATAGGTATAGCAACCAAATCAAAAATGCTCAAAGTAGGTGTGGTAGGAGGTGAAAGAGTGGCAAAATTAAATGAATTATTACGTTTATCAGGGCATGATTTTATATGTGGCATGGCGGAGATTTAAAATCGACATGAGTGAACAAACTGAAATATTAGATATGAGTAAGTTAGTAGAAAGATCAGGAATTAGAGTAGGAACTAATGTCAAAACAAAATTCATGAGATCATTTATCACAAAAACAACTGATGAAGGACTTTACATGCTAGATGGAGATATGACAATAGAAAAAATCAAAACATCTGCTAAATTTATCAACAGAATAGGAGCAAAAAATATTATAGTATGTTCAAGCAGACGATATGCAGAAATGCCAATTGAAAAATTCTGTGAGATAACAGGGTCTAAACCACTTCTTGGAAGATTCATGCCAGGAACATTAACAAATCCATCATTGCCATATTACATTGAACCAAAAATAGTTTTTATTTCAGATCCAGACATAGATGGACAAGCATTAATTGAAGCAACTAATGCAGGAGTTCCAGTAATCGGACTAGCAAATACAGATAATATTACATCAAAATTAGATATTATTATTCCAGCAAATAATAGAGGAAGAAGAGCACTTGCAACAATTTACTGGTTACTATCTAGACAAATTCTCATTGAAAATGGAGAATTAAAAGAAAACGAATCAATGAAGTATGAAATTGAGGACTTTGAATCAAAGATAACCGAAGAGGAAATCGAATAAATAATTTCTAGTGCTTAATTGAAATCTAAAGCATCAGCTCCAGCAAAAGTTATTCTTTTTGGAGAACATTTTGTGGTATATGGTGTTAAAGCAATTTTATGTTCTATTAATAAAAGAGTTACAGTAACTGCAGAAAAAACTAGTGAAAGAAAAATTTTTATAAATTCTAAAATAGGAAAATTAGTTTTAGAGCCGGATAAATCAATTGCAGAAATTGATTCGCCATTAAAGCCATTTTATTATTTAGCAAATAAAGCAATAAAAAATAAGGATATAGGATTACATATTGAAATTGATTCAGAAATTCCATTAGGAGCAGGATTAGGTTCATCATCAGCGTGTTGTGTGGCAGGAGCAGCAGCAATTTTTAAATTATTTGGAGAAATATCTAAAGAAAAAATACTAGAATTAGCAATAGAAGCTGAAAAAACAATTTTTGAAAATACATCAGGTGCAGATTGTACAGTTTGTACGTATGGAGGAATAATGGAATATGATAAGATTAATGGTTTTAAAAAAATTGAAGATGAACCCAATTTTCAATTAGTAATTGTAAACTCAAACATACAGCATTCCACTCAATCCATGGTTTCAAAAGTCCAACAATTTAAAAATGAAAATAAAGAAGAATTTTCTAAATTAGCAAATTTAGAATCAAAATTAGTAGAAGAAGTGTTGAAATTAGTTAAAGAAAAGAAAACAAAAGAAATAGGAGAAAAAATTAATCAAAATCAAAAATATTTAGAAACTTTAGGAATTTCCAATAATGAATTAACAAAGATGATAAAAATAGGGCAAAAATCATCTTTTGGAGCTAAAATTACAGGTTCAGGTGGAGGAGGATGTATTTTTCTGTTAACAAATGAATCAAATTTACAAAATATACTAAAAGAATTCAAAGATAGTAATTACGAATGTTTTTCAACTAAAATTGATTTTCAAGGAGTAAATACTTTTTAATTAACTAAATAGTTTGGTACAACATGATTCTGATAAAATTAGGCGGATCAATTATTACAGATAAAGAAAAACCATTATCAGCAAGGAGAAGCACAATAAATAATATTACAAAAAGTTTGAAAAAAATTAAAGATCCAATAATAATTGTTCACGGTGGAGGATCGTATGGACATTATTGGTCGGTAAAATACGACATGCATACACAAGAAAGAAAATATGATATTAGAGGGGTTTCAATTATTAAAAACTCAATGATTGAATTAAACAAAATTATTTTAGATTCATTATTAAAAAATAATCTAAATCCATACGCTTTACCCCCAACTGATTTTATGTCAGGCAATAGACCAATTGTAAATAAAATTAAGGAAGTTGAAAAAATAGCAAAATCAGGTTTAATTCCAGTGACATATGGAGATGCATTATGGTTTGGTCAAAATAAAACATATATACTATCAGGAGATAAAATAATGACTTATTTTGCAAAAGTTCTAAAACCAAGATTGTGTATTTTTGCATTAAATGAAGATGGACTATATTCAGATCTTAAATCAAAAAAATTGATTTCTGAATTAGAAGGAAATATTCCATTAATGTCAGAAAATAAAATGGATGTAACAGGAGGAATGACAAGAAAAGTGGAAGAAGCAATTAAAATTTCCAAAATGGGTATGAATGTATTTTTTGTTAATGGAAAAAAACCCGAGAGAATTGTAGCGTGCATTAAAAATGGAGAATTTAAAGGAACCATGTTTAGGGGAAAAAGAAATGCCTGAAGAATTTTTAATTTTAGTAGATAAAAATGATAATCCAATTGGAAAAGAAGAAAAAGTAAAATGTCATTTACCAAATGGAAAGTTGCACAGGGCATTTACTGCACTGTTGTTTGATATTGATGGAAGATTGGTACTAACAAAACGAGCAAAAGAGAAAATGTTATGGCCAGGAGACTGGGATGGAACATTTGCAAGTCATCCAAGGAAATCAGAAGGATATGTTTCATCAGGTGAAAGAAGAATGCCTGAAGAATTAGGAATTTCAGGAAAACTAGATTATTTTCATAAATTTGAATATCATGTACCATACAAGGACATAGGTTCTGAAAATGAAATTTGTGGAACTTTAGTAGGAATAATTGATAAAAATACAGAATTAAAAGAAATTGAGGGAGAAATTGAAGAAATTAAATGGATTTCAGCTAAAGAATTGATTACTGAAATAAAAATAAATCCTGAGATTTATTGTCCATGGATGTTAATTGCACTAGAATTACTTGATAAATCAGAAGAAACTGTGCTCAAAAAACATGAAAATGTATTATCCACATGGATGAATACTGAAATTCATATGGTATTACAAGAAGCAATTAAGATACATATTCCAACAGGGAAATGGAGATTATTAAATGAAAAAAACTAAACAGATTGAAAATAATGCTAAAATTGTAAACAAGTTTCTTAATTCAAAATTGAAAGGAAGTCCAAAAAAACTTTATGATGCAGCAGGACACCTTATTGTTAACGGTGGAAAAAGACTTAGACCATACATGGTAATTAAAAGTTGTCAAATTTTAGGCGGTAAGTCATCTAATGCAATGATATCTGCAAGTGCTGTAGAAATGGTACATAACTTTACTCTGGTACACGATGACATAATGGACAATGATGAAATGCGTCATGGTGTTCCAACAGTACACAAAAAATTTGGTATGCCAGTTGCAATTCTAGCAGGGGATGTATTATTTTCAAAAGCATTTCAAATTATTTCAGAATCAAAATTATCACCTAATTCAACTGCACATCTAATATCAAGACTTGCAAAAGCTTGTGTAGATGTTTGTGAAGGTCAACTATTGGATATTAAAATGGCGGATGAAAAAAGAATTCCAACTGAAGCGGAATACATTACAATGATAGGTAAAAAGACAGCAGCGTTATTTGATGTATCTTGTGCAATGGGAGCAATTTGTGCAACAAACAAACCTAAAGATATTTCAAATCTTTCAGCATTTGGAAGAAATTTAGGAATTGCGTTTCAAATTACAGATGACTTGATAGGAGTTATGGGAGATCCCAAAGTTACGAAAAAACCAGTAGGAAATGATTTAAGAGAAGGTAAGAAATCTCTTCCAATTTTAATGTCAATAAAATTAGCAAAAGGTAATGAGAAAAAAATAATTTTAAAAGCATTTGGAAATACTAAAGTTTCAAAAAACGATCTAAACAAGGCTGTAGAAGTAATTCGTTCCTTAGGTATTGAGGAGAAAGTTAGAAATCAGGCTCTAAAATATGCTGAAAAATCTGAAAAATCATTGATAAAATACAAAGGCACTCCTAAAGTAGAATTAATAGCATTATTAGATTTCGTAGTTAAGCGAAGTGTGTAATTACAATAAAAGGAACTATCATGGATGAAGAAATTATAAAAGAAATTAGAAAAATGACTCTTCAAAATGCATTTGAACATGAGGGAGAAACTCGTGATAAAATAATTCTAGGAAAGATTCTTGGAACTAAACCAGAATTTAGAACCAAAGTGAAAGAAATTTCAATTGAAATATCTAAAATTGTATCTAGTGTAAATCAATTATCAATTGATGAACAAAAAAAAGAAATTGATGAAAACTATCCAGAGATTTTAACACCTAAAGAAAAAATAAAAGAAAGAGAAGGATTACCTGAATTAAAAAATGCGCAACAAGGAAATGTTGTTACAAGATTCCCACCAGAACCTAATGGGTATCCCCATATAGGACATGCTAAGGCAGCTATCATTAATTCAGAATATGCAAAAATGTATGGAGGAAAATTTATTCTAAGAATGGATGATACAAATCCGGAAGCTGAAAGAATGGAGTATCATGCAGCAATAAAAGTTGGATTAGAATGGCTAGGCATAGAATTTGACATAGTAAAAAATACTTCAGATGACATGGAAGTATTTTATGAAAAAGGAATGGAGTTAATTAAATCTGGAAAAGCCTACATTTGTAAATGTAAAAGAGACGACATTAGTAAAAATAGACGAGAAAGAAAAGCATGCAAATGTAGTAATGAAAATCTGGATAAAAATATCAATAATTGGGAAAAAATGCAAACCAAATTCAAGCCAGGTGAGGCAATCGTTAGATTTCGTGGAGATATGAAAGCAGATAATGCAGTAATGAGAGATCCAGTATTATTCAGAATAATAGAAGAAAAACACTACACATTAGGTGATAAATATAGAATTTGGCCAAGTTATGATTTTGCAGTTGCAATTGAGGATAGTATTGATGGAGTTACACATGCTTTCCGTTCAAAAGAATTTGAATTAAGAGAAGAGTTGATTGAGGCAATTTTAGATTCGTTAAATATGAGAAAACCACAACAAGGTTTTTTCTCAAGATTAGAATTCAAGGGAATGCCAATTTCAAAAAGAATAATCAAACCACTAATTGAAGAACGTAAAGTTTCATGGTATGATGATCCTAGATTACCAACTTTAGAGGCATTAAAAAAGCGAGGAATCAAGCCAGAAGCAATAAGAAAATTCATCATGTCATTGGGTTTAACCAAAGCAAATACTCTTGCACCTTTTGAATCTCTTGAAGCTTTTAACAGAAAATTTGTTGATGAAAGTAGTATTCGATTGTATATGGTGAATAATCCAAAAAAACTTTTAGTAAAAAATTTACCAATAAAATCAATAGAGGTTTCAAATCATCCAGTAAATAATATGGGTAAAAGAAAAATTGATGTTAATGGAAGTTTCTATATTTCTGGAGATGATACACAATATATCAAAAAGGGGGAACAAATTAGACTTTTAGAATTAGGAAATATTTTGATTACAAAGAATGGGGAAGAATTAGAAGGAGAATATGTAAAAGACGGAAATATTAAAAATATTCCAAAGATACAATGGGTTTCACAAACAACAGCACATAAAATTAAAATTATTATTCCAAAAATATTATTTATTGATGAAAAATTTAATGAAGATAGCTTAGAGGAGTTAGATGTTTATTCTGAACCACATTACTTACAAATAAAAGAAGGAGATGAAATACAATTTGTTAGATTTGGATATTGTAGAAAGGATTCACAAAATCAAGCAATTTTTACACATAAGTGATGAAATATGAAAATAGTTAGAATAACAGACGGCATTAGTGAAACATATGGTTTTCTTAAAGACAACAAAATTGCCATAAAAAGTGAGATTACAGAATTAACAGGCGTACCAATTCCCATCAATATTAAAGATTTTTTGTTTGATGGGTGGTACAATGAAATAAAAAATAAAACACATGAATTAGAGTACAGAGAAGATATTTCAAAATACAAATTATTAGCACCGATTCCAAATCCAAATAAAATAATCTGTCTTGCATTTAACTACATAGATCATGCTAAAGAACAAGGATTAGAAGCACCTGATGAACCAGCATTAGTAATGAAACCAAGAACAGCACTAAATCATACAAAATCATATATTGTATGTCCAGATTTTGTTACACAATTAGATTATGAAATTGAATTGGCCTTAATAGTTGGCAAAGATTGTAAAAATGTTAGTGTAGAGAAAGCATCAGAAATGATTTTTGGATATATGATTTTTAATGATGTTTCTGCAAGAGATGTACAAAATAAAGATAAACAATTCACTAGAGGAAAAGGATTTGATTCATTTGCACCATGTGGACCGTGGATAACAACAATAGATGAAATACAAAATCCTCAGAATCTAAAAATGACAACAAAAGTTAACGGAGAGATAAGACAAAATTCCTCAACCAGTAATATGTTTATTAAAATTCCAGAAATAGTATCAAAAATTACAAAAGTAATGACATTAGAGAAAGGAGACATAATTTCAACTGGAACACCTGCAGGTGTAATGTTAAACAAACCAAATGCAGTATTCCTTAAAGATGGAGATGAAATAGAAATGGAAATTGAAGGTTTAGGAATATTAAAGAATACAATAAAAGTTGTTAAATCAAATTAAAGATTTTTTCATTAAATTAAATGAAATTTTATATTCTAAAGAATTAAACTCTTGTAATTCATTTTTAGTAAAAATTTGAATTCGATCATAATTTTTTTCGAATGCATAATTTTGTAAATAAGATAGAATTTCAGATAATGTATCAAATGAATCTGAAAATAAGGTAACAATTAATGTTTTAGCAAGATGTTTGTAATCACCAATTATGGCAAAAGAGGTTTTGTGGTTCAAATTAGATTTTATAATTTTATTTTGTGCGGATAAATTAAGTAAAATATTCTTTGTAGTTTTAATCCATCTCCATGAATCTACAAAAAAAGGAAAAATATCAGAATCAATTGATTTCTCAAATTCAATTTTAAAATTTAAATTTTTTGTAGGTATTAATGAATAATAATTCCATTTTTGAAATATCTAATAATTTAAAGAATTTGCCATAGAAATTGAATTTTTATTTTCAGTATCTATCAACATGTAAGAAAATAAGGCATTATTATTTTTCCCAATTAATTCAGCATGCATTACAAGTTTTGATGCTACCTGTTGTCTACGAAAGTTTGGATCAACACGTACACCCTCTATCCATATTTGATTTTCAAAATAAAATGCGTGACAAAGTCCAACAGGGAGTTCTTTTTCAAATAAAAATAAATTTCCCTCATTTAGCCACGAAGACCAAACTTTATCGATATAATCTCCCCAAGAAAACGTATGTTTACAAAACTCCATAACCAAATTTTTATCAAAAGAGGTTGCTTCTCTAATTTCCATATGCAAAAAAATAATAATAATTAACAAATAAGAATTGTTATGGGAAAAATAATTGCAGGAAAAACAGCAGAAATTCCTCCTGGAAAAATGATCAAAGTTTCAATTGATGGAAGAGATATTCTAGTTGCAAATATAGATGGAAAATACAGTGCAATAGATGATTCATGTACTCATTCAGGTTCAAGTTTATCTGAAGGTAAATTAGATGGATGTACAATTACCTGTGGATGGCATGCAGCAGAATTTGATTGTGAAACAGGAAAATTTTTAAAATTTCCAATTAAATTAAGGGATTTAACATCATA
>SXGQ01013473.1_pt1 | contig 22673 bp, 18 predicted proteins | sample 3178371 | NCBI WGS metagenome assembly SXGQ01 (sample SAMN11356859, study PRJNA531348) | freshwater metagenome | isolation source: freshwater sample F1-20 | place: China: Fuxian Lake, Yuxi | collected 2017-12-25 | reverse complement strand
CTATTCAAACTCGCGTATCAAGCCAATTTCTTTAGATGGCCTCAACCCGATGCAGCGCGAGGCTGCCGAACACGTTGATGGCCCGCTGTTAGTTGTGGCTGGTGCGGGTAGTGGCAAGACCCGAGTTTTAACGCACCGTATTGCTCATCTCATTTCAAATCATGGCGTCAGTCCGATGAATATTTTGGCAATTACGTTCACCAATAAAGCGGCCGGTGAAATGAAGCATCGTGTTGAGTCGCTCATTGGACCAGTCGCGAAATCAATGTGGGTGTCAACGTTCCACTCGGCGTGCGTGCGTATTTTGCGAGTTCATGCTGAGCGTATTGGTTACCCCAAAACATTCAGTATTTACGATCAAGCCGACGCGCAACGTCTCACCGGTTATGTCATTCGCGATATGGGTCTTGATGTCAAGCGCTTCACTCCGCGAGGCGTGCATGCAGTGATTTCGAATTGGAAAAACGAATTGGTGTCGCCAACGCAGGCGGCCGAGCGAGCAGCACACATCTTTGACCGTAAGCACTCCGAGATTTATCGTGAATATCAAGAGCGATTACTCAAGGCTGGCGCAATGGACTTTGACGACCTGTTGGTCAATGTGGTGCGATTGTTCCGCATGCACACCGATGTGTTGGCGTCGTATCAAGATCGTTTCAAGTACATCTTGGTCGACGAATATCAAGACACAAATATCGCTCAAAATGAAATTGTGCTCAGCTTGGCGGCCCGTCATCACAATGTGTGCGTGGTGGGAGACACCGATCAGTCAATTTATGCATTTCGCGGTGCTGACTTCCGCAATATTGGGCAGTTTGAAGATGCCTTTGACGAAGTAAGCGTGGTTGTTCTTGAGCAGAACTATCGCAGCACACAAAACATTCTTGATGCTGCCAATGCAGTCATTGCACAAAACTTCGCCCGCAAGCCGAAAGAACTTTGGACCGAAACTGGTCCAGGTGATGCCATCGTGCGCTTTCATGCCGACGATGAAGGTGACGAAGCTGCCTACGTGGCGCGCACAATGAAAACTTTGTTTACGGGCGGTTGTAAGTGGGGAGACATGGCGGTTTTTTATCGCACCAATCCGCAGAGCCGAGTCATTGAAGAAATTCTCATGCGCTTCGGCATTCCATACAAAGTGGTCGGTGGCACACGTTTTTATGACCGTCGTGAAGTCAAAGACGCGGTTGCGTATTTGCGTGTTGTCACTAACCCGCTTGATGAAGTAAGCGTGAAGCGCGTGCTGAACATTCCGAAGCGTGGAGTTGGCGATACAAGCATCAGCCGCCTTGATGTCTTTGCTCGTGATGAAAACATCAGCTTCTTTGAGGCGTTGCGTCGAGCCAGTGAAGCTGGAGTATCAGGGGCCGCTCGACGAGGTATTGAGTCGTTTGTGGCAGTGATTGAAGAGGTATCCACTCAGGAAGAACAAAGTCCAGGCGGATTACTTGAGGCAGTGATGGAGAAGTCTGGGTATCGCACCGAGTTTGAGTCTGATGATTCTGTTGAAGCCGCTGGTCGCTTAGAAAATCTCGATGAGTTGGTTTCTTCGGCGAAAGAGTTCGCCAAGGTTGACGAGTTTCTTGAACAAGTTTCACTTGTGGCTGATAGCGATGACCTTGGTGATGATGAAAAGGTAGTGCTGATGACGATGCATGCCGCTAAGGGCCTTGAGTTTCCTGTGGTCTTCATTGTCGGTGTTGAAGAAGGTTTATTCCCGCACAGCCGTGCCCTCGTTGACCCTCAAGAACTTGAAGAAGAACGGCGTTTGGCCTACGTCGGCATTACCCGTGCCCGTGAAAGATTGTTCCTCACTCACGCTTGGAGCCGACAACAGTTTGGATCAACTCAATACAACCCACCCTCACGATTCTTAGATGAGATTCCCGATACCTTGGTACAGCATGAAGGCAATGTCAAAAATCGTTCGACAGCGCGCCTCACACGAGATGACGATTGGGGCCGTACAAAAGTTAGTTCCTTTGACCCCGATGACGAGTTTCGTGAGCGTCAGGTTGATGCGGCTTTAGCCGCGGGACGTTCAACCCCTCACCGTCAACCACAGCAGACAAATACTCAGGAAATTGGTTTGCGCGTCGGGGATAGTGTCGAACACGCCGTTTTTGGTGAGGGCATCGTGATTGACATCACCGGTTCGGGGGATAAAACCGAGGCCGTGGTCAATTTCCGTGAAAAAGGCCGCAAGCATCTGTTGCTGGCATGGGCCCCGCTGAAAAAAGTCTGAGTATATTCTTCGCTCAGACCAGCTCGGCGTGGTTGAATCGGAGTATGAAGGTTGCACTCTTAGTTGAAAGCCTCACGGGGAACACATGGAAGGCTGCCGAACTCATCGCCGGCAATCTGCAGCAAGAAGGTTGGACGATCACTGGTCTCAACCCTGTCAAGAAGCCTGATCATTTAGCCCTGCAGGCGGCTGATCTGATTGTGGTCGGCACATGGGTGCACGGGGCATTTATCGTCGGTCAAAGTCCTTGGGGTATCGGCAACATCAATGCTCTGCCTGCCATCACTGGCAAGCGTGCGGCCACTTTTTGTACCTTCGCTTTGAATCCAGGCAAAACACTTGGGGCGATGGAAAAGTCAGTTCATCGTTTGGGCGCCGATGTCATCGGCGGCATGGCTTTGCATCGCGCCAAAATTGAAGCACACAGCGAAGAGTTTGCAGCGCGTCTGATGAGCGCTCTAGCTGTTGCCTGAGTGATGCGCCAGCTCACTGTTGCCGCTCTGCAGATGTCGATGACGAATGTCATCTCTGAAAATATTGCGACGGCAGATCGTCTTGTGCGTGAAGCATCTGCTCGTGGCGCACATCTCATTTTGATTCCCGAGCTGTTTGAGGGTCACTATTTTTGCGAAGATCAGCGCACTGAGCATTTTGCGCGGGCCAAACCTTTAGTTGGACATCCGACTATTGAGCATTTCCAGAAATTGGCGCGTGAACTGTCGGTCGTCATTCCAGTGAGTTTTTATGAGCGGGATGGAAACGCGCTATACAACTCGTGCGCGATCATTGACGCTGACGGAATGGTCCTCGGTGTGTATCGCAAAAGTCATATCCCCGACGGCCCGGGATATTCGGAGAAGTTTTATTTCAGACCCGGTGATACGGGATACACAGTGTGGGACACGGCAGTGGGTCGTATCGGCGTGGCCATATGTTGGGATCAGTGGTTTCCTGAGGTAGCGCGGGCTTTGGTTCTAGGCGGAGCGGAGATTGTTTTATATCCGACTGCCATCGGCAGTGAACCGATGGACGCATCACTTGATTCGGCGGCTCATTGGCAACGAGTCATGCAAGGCCATGCTGGTGCGAATTTGGTCCCGGTTGTGGCAGCCAATCGTGTGGGTGTTGAGCGAGGATCGCGTTTTACTCTGACATTTTACGGCTCATCTTTTATTGCTGGTCCGACAGGTGAGATACTCGTGGAAGCGGACCGCGTCAGCGAGGCCGTTTTAATGTCAACGTTTGATCTTGACGAAGTGGCCGAGATGCGAACTGGTTGGGGAGTGTTTCGCGACCGTCGCACCGATTTGGATTAATTGACCTTTGAGATAGTTTCGCCTTAACTCGCGCAAAGCCGATCGCAACTTGGTCGCATTGCGCGTCAACTCGGGAGAAGCCGGCGTCGTCTTGGTCGAGGGTGTCGGTAAGTTTGGTGGTGAGGCGAAAACGTCCTACTTGATCAACGCTATTGTGTCCTCTTTTTTCGTTGGGTTCAGGTCCTAACAATGTGGGCGCGACCTAGCAGAAAACGGCGAGGTGCTCGTATGGAGGGTCAAGCAAGATCTGGTCTGGACTTAGACTGGTGCATCACACTCGCGACGCATGGCGTCGGGAGTCGGCAGACTGTCCCACAAATCGGCGAGAAGGTCATCTCGTGTGGAGCGATAAGTGCTGTCATCCCACAGGTTGATCTGCTGCAGGGGATCATTAGCCAGGTTGTATAACTCGCCTTCGGTGCCATTGTGCAGGCTTCCAGGCAAGCAGGCGGTTGCCACCCAACCATCGCGACAGATCGTTCGCAATCCCACGATTTTGCCGAACAGAACGCTGTCCCATTCGGTGAGGACTCGTTCGTGACCAAGAGATTTGGCATCCTCGTCATTCACGGGGAGTCGTGGTGCTTCAACGTAAGTCGGTTGGGGGAGGCCGGCAATTTCGCAGAACGTAGCCGCTAGGCAAATGTGTCCAACGGGTGCGGTCACGGTTGCTGGATCAACGCCAGCCGACGGCGCTGGTCGCCAAATCAGTGGTACACGCATCAGTGAATCAACATGGTATGGGCCCTTGAACAGCAAGCCGAAGTCTCCTTGAAATTCACCGTGATCGGTGGAGACTAAGACATCGGTGTCGGCGCCCCAACCTCGGCTTTCAACATGTTTCATCAAACGCCCAACGGCCTCGTCAATGAGTTCGTTTTCAATATGGGTCAGAGCGTTGATTTCGCGGACTTGGTCTTCGGTGAGAGTGTTCGGGACCCATCGCCGTGGCGCTTCATAGTTGGAGACGAAATCTCCGTCATACCATTTGCGCCACTGCGCTGGTTTGGCATCAAGAATCGCTTCGCGTTGCGCGCGATCCACTGGGAACCCAACGGGAAGATCTACATCTCGCCAGTTCACGCGATGTAGTTCAGATGCTGGAGGATCCCACGGATGGTGTGGATCAGGAAAACTCACCCAGCAAAACCAATCGGCATCGGGGTCAAGCGATTCCAGCCAAGCAATGGCCCGATCGGCAACCCAATCAGTGTGATACCACTCGCGCGGGATGTTATTGACGTGGGCTTGGGGAGCACCAGTGTTGGTGCCACCGAGGGCACTCACCTGAAGTTCCATATCCAGCACGCGGTAGTACATGGGAACCGCCTCTGGATGATTTTTCATCAACCATTGGGCGTAGTGAAATGTTCCCATGCCACCATGAGCGGCGGATTCCATATGGTCGAAACCGCGATGCAGATATCCGTCTTCAATAAGCGAGTACGCGCCCGAGGCTGCCAATTGATTTTCAGCGAAGCGCAAGAATGGGTCGAGGAAAGGTTCAAAATGGGCCTTGCCAATGAGTGCCGTTTTATATCCGGCATCGTGCAAGGTGCTCGCCACACTCGGGGCATCAACGGGAAGTGGAACTCCGTTCATCCACACGCCGTGGGTGGACACGTGCTGACCAGTAATCATGGTAGAACGCGAAGGCATGCACACAACGTTTTGTGGGTGGGCGCGGTTGTAGTTGATTCCGTGGGCTGCCAGGGCATCAATGTTAGGAGTGCGGGCAATCAGACCACCGTTACATCCGAGTGCATCAAAGCGCTGTTGGTCGGTGGTGATAAATAATATTTTGCGTCCCATTAACTCACTCCATTCACGGGCGAGAACATACTTTGTAATTTTTTCAAACCAGATCCAGCAGCCCCAATGATCACCAATCCCATGGGTTCGGGCTCAATGTCTGTTGCATAGATCACGATGCAACGATCTGCTCCGTCGGCTATGACATCAACTGTGGCGAGATGATGAGTCACGATCATATTGTTGACAATCGCATATTGAAAACGACGGAGGTCGTGATCAAGGGTGACGATGTCTTCTTCAAAGCGCAAACCGCTCGGCAGATTAATCCATCGCTTATTATCAACAACTTCGCAGCTATCAATGGGGAACCATTCGTGGAGACGGTCAGGTGCTCCGACGATGCCCCAGACCACATCTGCTGGGGCATCGATATAAATGTGACGGCGCACTGTTCCCATGTCTTGACCCTAACGAGTTGTAAGTACTTGCATACTAACTGACATAACTTGTGGCTTGACCCAATGAACATCCGTGAGGGTCGCTGTGCTATCCATAAGTGGGGATATGAGATGCGACAACTCAGGTGTTAAGGGTTTTTATAGGGAGAGGGGCGAGAGATGAGTAAAATAGGCTCCGATTTTCGTCGTACTTTGACCCCCCTAACACCTGCATTCGCGCTGGTGGCCGTGCAGTTGGTCTTTTTTGGTTTACCTGCGGGGGCCTTCATTCGCGGGATCGTGCTCGGGTTACTGACGGCGCTCTTAGCAGTGGGAATGGCCTTGGTCTATCGAGCCAACAGAGTGATCAACTTCGCCCAAGCAGATCTAGGTTTTGTGCCAGCGATTTTGTCCGTTGGCCTGATCGTATTCAACGGCTTGCCGTATCTTTTTGGACTCGGTGTCGGTCTCATCGGTTCGATCGTTTTGGGTGCCATCGTGGAATTGGCGATCGTGCGGCGCTTCGTGCGTTCCCCGCGGCTCGTGCTGACCGTGGCAACTTTGGGTATCACTCAACTGTTGAGCGTATTGGCAATTATTTTGCCCCGTTTATGGGACGAGACAGCGGCTTCCGAAAGGATTCCACCCCCTGTCGCCTGGAAACTCACCGTCGGGACGTTCATTCTGAACGCCAATGATCTCATTGCCATGATCCTTGCTCCGCTGGCAATGATTGCAGTGGGATTGTTTCTCTCGAAAACGCAAGTCGGCATCGCTGTTCGCGCCGCCGCCGAGCGCAGCGATCGCGCTGCCCTTCTAGGAATACCAGTGGGCTGGCTTTCCACAATCGTGTGGATGTTGGCATCAGCGTTGTCGTTCTTAGCCCTCTTTTTGCGCTCAGGGATTCTTGGTGTACCCATTGGTGGCGCGTTGTCGGTTTCGGGCTTGGTACTGGCACTGGCGGCTTTGGTGATTGGACGATTGCGCAACTTGCCAACGATTGCAGTCGCCGCAGTGGCGCTAGGAATTCTTGAGTACGGAGTGCAATGGAACGCTGAAAGTCCTTTGCTAGTCGCGCCATTCATCGCAGTGGCGGTGATGGCAGCCTTATTGATGCAACGTAAGGGGGCCTCGCGCCTTGATCAAGACACCACTGCTTCATGGCGCTTGGCTGACGAAGTTCACGATCTCGCTCCCGAGGTAGCACGACTTCCGTGGGTGCGAGTGATGAGGTGGGGTACATACGCTGTGGTTCTCGCCAGTTTGGTGGCGATCCCAATTCTTTTGCGCACTGACCAAGTCATCAAAGTCACGGCAATTTTTATTTACGGCATCATCGGTTTATCTCTCGTGGTATTGACTGGCTGGGCGGGCCAAATTTCGCTCGGGCAAGTGGGTTTTGTCGCCATTGGCGCCGCAGTGAGTGCCAAGTGCACCGAGGCCTGGGGTGTCGATCTGACTTTGGCGCTAGTGATCGCGGCCATCGTTGGTGGACTGGCGGCGTTTCTGGTCGGCTTGCCGGCATTGCGACTTCGCGGGCTCTATCTTGCCGTCGTTACTTTAGTGTTTGCCCTCAGCGTCACCTCATGGCTCTTGAACAATCGCTTCTTTGAGTGGATTCCTAGGAAGCGGATTGAGCGATTTCCACTTTTCGGTCGTTTAGATATTGATACTCCAACTCGTTTTTATGTCTACACATTGTTGGTGCTGATCGCGATGTTCGGTGGTGTCCGCGGTATCCGACGCAGCAGAACTGGGCGAGCAATTTTGGCGTTGCGCGATAATGAGCGCGCTGCTCAGGCTTTTGGTGTGCCAGTGATCTGGGTCAAGCTCACTGCCTTCACCATTTCAGGTGCGATTGCTGGAGTCGCGGGCGGCCTTTATACGCACCTCAATTACAGTTTTGACATCAATAGTTACAATGTTGGTCGCAGTCTTGAAGTATTTACTGCTTCAATCGTCGGTGGACTCGGCGTCTCATTTGGTGCCATTTTGGGAGCGGTATACTTGCGGGGAACCGAATGGTTCGTGACCGCACCAGAATGGCGATTTCTTTCTACCGGCGCTGGCGTGATGTTCATGCTCTTGGTCCTGCCGGGCGGCTTAGGGGCTTTGGTCATCAGAGTTCGTGATGAACTTTCGGGACGAATGTACAGTCGGGCACGAAAGAAGGAGGATGTTTCGTGAGTGAGCCACGCAGTATTTGGGGCAACATTCGTCATCCCGTTGTGTCACTTCGTGAACTCTGTGGTGGTGAAGCCGCGTATCCGTTACTTTTATTATTTGGTCTCAATGCAGTTGATGAACTTGATCGCTCGGCCTTCGGAATTTTGCTGCCGAATATTCGCAAGCATTTCAATCTTGATCTGAGCGCAATGTTGGGCATCGTTGCTCTTTCAAGCGTCGCCGCTCTCGCTCTGCAGGTCCCAATTGCCCAACTAGCCGACCGTTCTAAGCGGATACCGATTGCAGCTGTGGGGGCCTTAGTCTGGGGTCTCTTTTCGGGACTGACTGGTATCGCAATGGGTGTCATTGTGCTGACAGTTGCGAGAAGTGGGTCATCTCTTGGTAAAGCTGTTGTTGACCCGACTCATAACTCGTTGATTGCTGATTATTACCCCATCGAAGTGCGTGCCAAAGTCTTTTCATTCCACCGCTCCGCAAATGCCGTGGGAGCATTTGTGGGTCCGCTGTCGGCTGGGTTTTTGGCGTACTATTTTGGCTGGCGAACTCCATTTCTGATCTTCACGATCCCGACGGTGATCCTTGCCATCCTGGCAATAAAACTGAGAGAGCCGATCCGCGGTTACTGGGAACGCAAAGCGATGGGCGTCACCGATGAGGTCGCCAACACCGAAGAAGAAGCGCCGTCGTTCTCTGAGAGTTGGCGCACGGTGCAAAAAGTGCAGTCATTGAAACGCATTTGGTACAGCCTGCCTTTCTTGGCCACTGGTTTGATTGGCTTTGGGACCTTGGCATCGTTGTTGTACGACCAAGAGTTTGGCCTTGATGAACGGGCCCGTGGAATTGCCGCAGCAATCGCTGAGCCATTTCAACTCGTTGGTCTGATTGTCGGAGCGCGTTGGCTGACGAAAAAATTCGCAGGCAATGTTGCTGGTCTGACCAAGGTCGCTGGTTATGTCTCGCTTGTGGCAGCAGTTGCCTCAGCAGCGTTTGCATTGGCCCCGAATATTTACATTGCTGTGGCGGTGAACTGCGCCATTTCGGCATCGCTTGCTGTTCTTGGACCGGCAACCTTTGCTGTCTTGTCATTGGCTATCCCACCACGTGCTCGAGCGACGGGTTTCTCCGTCGCATCACTGTGGATTATTCCGGGACTGGCGATATTGCCGATGATCGGTTGGATTGCCGATAAAACCTCAATTCGCATTGGAATGCTGACCATGATTCCACTTTTCTTGATTGGTGGATTGATTCAGTTATCAATTCGAAATGTGATCATGGATGACATTGGCCAGGTGTGGCAGTCGGCCGCTGCTCGTTCTGAGGCTTTGTACGATCGCCGTCAAGGAAATGCCAAATTGTTGTTATTGCGCGGAGTTCATTCGGGGTACGACGGCCGCATGGTTCTACAGGGCATCAGTATGGATATGCAAGAGGGAGAAATTGTTGCTCTGTTGGGAACCAATGGAGCGGGCAAGAGCACCTTATTGAAATCCATCAGTGGAACAGTTGAAGCGGATAAGGGAGCCATCATTTTTGATGGACGTGACATTACACATGCACCTCCACACGAAATTGCAGCCATGGGTATTGTGCAGATGCCTGGCGGGCAAGGTGTCTTTGGTTCCTTGACCGTGCGCGAGAACTTGGATCTTGCGAGTTGGACGAATCGGCGCGATCGCGATGGAGTGGCGAGGGCACGCGCTGAAGTGATGGAGATGTTCCCCATTCTGGGTGAGCGGCTAGACGAACCAGCAGTGAATCTCTCGGGTGGTCAACAGCAGATGGTGGCTTTAGCAATGAGCTTCATCATGCGCCCGCGAGTTTTGTTGATTGATGAACTATCTCTCGGACTGGCGCCGGTGGTCGTCAGTCAGTTGTTGCCAGTAGTGCAACGATTGGCGCAAGAAGGCGTCACCGTAGTTTTAGTGGAACAAAGTGTAAATATTGCTCTGACTGTCGCTCAACGCGCGTATTTCCTTGAGCGTGGAGAAATTCGCTTTGCAGGCCCGACCGCAGAATTATTGAATCGCCCAGATATTTTGCGATCCGTGTTTTTGTCGGGGGCTGCGCAGGGCGATTCATTGACGAATGCGCTGACGCATCAAACTCGTGAGATTGGATCTGGCATTGCGTTGCGCACGCAAGGAGTGGTCGCTGCCTTTGGTGGTATCCGCGCCGTTGACGGTGTCTCCATGGATATTCGTGAACATGAGATCGTAGGAATTATCGGACCAAATGGGGCGGGCAAGACGACTCTGTTTGATGTGATTTCTGGTTACACCCCGCTTCAGGATGGATCAATTGACATAGCGGGTCACAATGTCACCAAGTCGTCACCGACGGCACGGGCCAATTTTGGTTTGGGTCGTTCATTCCAAGACGCTCGGCTGTTCCCCGAGTTGTCGGTGAGGGAAACCTTGGCTGTTTCGCTGGAACGCTGGGTGACAAATCGCAGTGCTCTGGCCGCTGCCATGTATCTGCCTCCAGTTTTTGACTCAGAGGACGCGATCACGACCCGCGTCAATGAACTGGTCGAACTGCTGGGGCTTGGCGACTATCAGAACAAATTCATTCGCGAGTTGTCCACTGGCACCCGCCGGATTGTCGACTTGGCCTGTCTTGTCGCCCATCGTCCGAGTGTGATTTTGCTGGACGAACCCTCATCAGGGTTGGCTCAGCGAGAGGTCGAGGCTTTGACGCCTGTGGTGCGGCGCCTGCGAGATGACATGGGTTCTGCACTTGTGATCATTGAACATGATATAGCCTTCATTTCGGGAGTTGCTGATCGGTTGATTGCGCTTGATCAGGGCAGAGTTATTGCTGATGGGGTTCCAGTTGAAGTTCTTGAACATCCGATAGTTATTGAGTCATATTTAGGCACATCAAGTGCTGCGATCGCCCGATCAGGGCAAGGGGGATAAGTTATGCAACCATCAAGTAGTTCATCAAGTTCTCAGTCCAGCGGATCCAAGTCAGTTAAAAAATGGGGACCGATTGTGGCAATCGTGGCGGTGATAGCCATCATTGGGGGAATTGTCGCCTCGTCAGGAGGAGATGATGCTGAAACATCGTCCACAGAAGCGCCTGCCACCACGGATGCACCAGTTGATAGCGCGGCACCGAAGTCCGATACATGGGAATTCCCACTGAGTTTCGTTGATGCCCAAGAGAAATTGACCGATGAAGCATTCAGCAAGATCGCTTGGGGTTCGCGTTGCGACGTTGAACTTGGAACGATTGCTGTGCCGAGTTTCTTCGCACCGCCGTGTATGGCTCCATTCGTGGGTGACAATGGTGGGGCAACGGCTCAAGGGGTGACTGCTGATGAAATCACGATCGTGCATTATCAGGGTCCAGATGATGACCCAATCATCGCCTATGTCACGCAGGCCATTAACTCCAATGAGACCAACGCTCAATCCACCGAGACACTTGAGAACTACATCAAGTATTACGAGACCTACTACGAGCTGTATGGTCGCAAAGTCAACCTAATCACTTATATCAGTACCGGCTTTGCCACCGATGAAGTGACCGCACGCGCTGATGCCCAACGCATTGTTGAGCAATACGCCCCATTCGTCGTGGTCGGTGGACCAGCACTGACGAATGCTTTCAATGATGAACTAGCGGCTCGCAAGACGACATGTATGTGTGGCGGTGGCACTGCTCAATACTTAGCGGAGCGCGATCCGTATCTTTGGGGTATTGATGGCAGTAGTGAGCAGAAACAGCAATTGCTCGTTGAATTCATCGAGAAGCAGTTAGTAGGAAAACCTGCCTCGCATGCCGGAGATGCCCTGAAGGGTGAGATTCGCAAATTCGCCCTGACTTATGTGGAAGGTGGATCGGAGAGTAAGGACCTAGCCGACTTGGCTGTAGCTCGCATGGCAGCCATTGGCGCCGACCTTGCTTTAGTTTTGCCGTATCAACTTGATCCCGGAACGATTCAGGCAAGTGCTTCACAAATCATCGCCAAACTGAAGGCAGAAGGGGTGACCACGGTCCTTCTCGCGACAGACCCAGTCGCACCTGGCGCTCTGACTCGTGAGGCAACCGCCCAAGAGTATTTCCCAGAGTGGGTGGTGACCGCCAATACATTGACCGATACAAATGCTTTTGCCCGTTCCTACGATCAGGCACAGTGGGCCCATGCTTTTGGTTTGTCAAGCCTGGCAGTCAAGACCAACCCTGAAAAGATCGGCTATGCCGTGACGTACAAATGGTTCACGGGTCAGGACACTCCATCCCCTGACGGAATTGGCGTTTTGATCCCTAGTTGGGAACTTTTGTTTGCTGGCATTCAGGCGACTGGTCCAAATCTGACCCATCAAACGTTGGGTGACAGTTTCAAATCATTCGAGACCAAAAAAGCAATTACTCAACCATACCTCACGTGGGGAGATCGTGGTCTGTGGGATGAAACGGACTACAACGGCATTGACGATGTCACGCTGTTCTGGTGGGATCCGACAGCCACGGGAATGGATGAACTGCGCAAAGAAGGCACCGGCATGATGCAATTTGTCGACGGTGGCAAGCGTTATTTACTGGGTGAGATGCCGACTGAGGACAAGATGTTCGTCGTAGATGGAGCTGTGGCGATGTATGACACACCTCCAGCCTCTGAAACTCCACCGGCATATCCGAGTCCTGCTGGCTGAGTTAGAGGGACCAGTTGATTGGTTCTCGGCCATGTTCAATGAGTGCAGTATTCGCTCGTGAAAATGGTCGAGAACCGAAAAACCCATGGCGTACTGACAGCGGCGATGGATGTGCTGACTCAATGACAATGTGTCGCGACGTATCAATCAGCGATTTCTTTTTTCGTGATGCTGCGCCCCACAAAATGAAGACCGTGTTTTGGCCCTTGTCATTGATCAGAGTGATAACCCGATCACTGAATCTTTCCCAACCGTGACCTTGATGTGAAGCAGGCTCACCGGAACGCACTGTGAGAGTCGAGTTCAGCAGCAGTACTCCTTCTTGCCCCCAAGCAGTGAGGTCGCCATGATTCGGTGCCGGACAACTGATGTCAGCGCGTAATTCTTGAAAAATATTGCGCAAAGATGGAGGGATCGGCAGGCCCTGTTGAACCGAGAATGCCAATCCGTTGGCTTGCCCAGCGCCGTGATAGGGATCTTGACCGAGAATCACGACCTTGGTGTCGGCGAGAGAAGTCAGAGCCAGAGCGGCGAACACTTGGTCCGCTGGGGGATATACCTCGGCCCCGTTTCTTTGTTGATCAATGAAACTCTGCAGATCGTGAAAATACTGTTGCTCAAACTCAGGGCGCAAATGTTGGCTCCAATCATTTGTCAACTCACCGATCATTCTTGCCACGATAGGGGAATTGAGCCAACTGTTTGTCGGTGCTGCACCATTCGGGGCGTAGCCTGAAGTTATGAGTGGCGTTCCTCAGAGTCATATCGCCGTCGAGCAATGGCAGGGTCAACCTCGGGTGCCTTTGGCAACATTGCCGACGCCACTTGAAAAGGGTCCCGAACTTGGAGGTGGATCTCGACTGTGGGTGAAACGTGATGATCTCACAGGTTTAGGAATGGGGGGCAACAAGGTTCGCAAACTTGAGTTTTTATGCGGAGCGGCAATCAAGGCAGGCGCCGACTGCTTGATTACTGTTGGCGCTGGGCAATCAAATCACTGTCGTATGACGGCCGCCGCGGGAGCAGTCTTAGGTTTAGAAACTCATCTTGTGTTGGCTGGAGATCGGCCGAATGTCATGCAGGGCAACCAACTTTTATCCCAACGCTTCGGGGCCGAGCAGCACTTCACAGGTGCGGGGCCCGCCGAATGGGGGATTCTTGAAATCGCTCGCGAAAACCTGACCGATGAACTTACTCATCAAGGACTGCATCCCTATTCAATACCGATCGGTGGATCAACGGCAGTAGGTGCTTGGGGATACATTGCTGCATATCACGAGATCGTTGAACAATGTCTCGTGCTCGGCATATCTCCAGCGACGATTGTATGTACCTCTTCAAGTGGTGGGACACATGCAGGTTTAGTAGCAGGTCGAGCATGGCTACGAGCACTTGGCACCTATGAAGTTTTGCCGCAACTCTTGGCAATCGGTGTTGCTAAAGGCGTGATTGCTGGTGTTCCATCGGTACGTGAATTAGCGACAGAGGCTTTGGCATTAGCGGGGCTACCCGGCGTAGTCGCAGACGATGATATTGAAGTTGACGGACGTTGGCTCGGACCCGACTATGCCATTCCAACAGAGGCTTCACAAAAAGCCTCGGCGTGGGCAGCGCACGCAGGGGCGTGGGTGCTTGACGATGTCTACACGGCAAAGGGCATGGCTGGTTTATTGGGTCATGCTGACGATGGTCGCTGGATATCTAACGATGATGTGGTCTTCATTCACACTGGAGGACAACCGGAGGTGTTCGTTCGTCATGACTGATCACACATCAAACATGCCCAAGTTGTCAGCGCAAACGATTGCGGTGACTGCTGGTCGCCCACTGGGCGCAACTGATCCTTTGAATACTCCGATTGTCATGGCCTCAAATTTTCGGGCTGGTCCTGAGTATGCGCGCACTCATGGGACTCAGACATGGATGGCCCTTGAAGAAGCCGTAGGAACTCTCGAGGGCGGTACATGTTTGTCTTTCTCCACCGGGATGGCAGCAGCATCAGCAATTTTATTTGCACTTCATCCGCACATTGTCGTCGTTCCCGATGTGAGTTATTTGGGCGTACGCGCGTTATTGAGCGATATGCAAGATCATGGTCATCTTAAGGTCGTGATGGTGAACATTGTTGATTCTGCGCGAGTCGCCCAAGTTGTCAGCGATGCCGCTAGTGAAGTTGGTGCCGACAAAGTTTTGTTGTGGATTGAGACACCATCAAATCCGACATTGGATGAGGCAGAACTTGACGTGTTGTGCCAAATGGCAATTGCGACGCATGTTCGAACCGTCGTTGATTCAACTTTCGCTTCACCGATAGCACAACAGCCACTCAAACTCGGAGCAACAATTGTGATGCATTCGGGTACCAAATTTATTGGTGGTCATAGTGACCTGATGATCGGTCTGACAGTCACTGATGATCCTGCGATACACGAGAGCCTGATTCGCGCCCGAACCGTACAGGGAGCCACACCGGGCGCCTTAGAAGCATTCTTAGCATTGCGTGGTTTGCGAACTTTGCCCCTGCGTTATTCGGCCTCGTCGCACAATGCTGCCATGCTTGCTCAGCACTTGTCTCAGCACAGTGCTGTCGAGTGGGTCAAGAATGTTGGACCGATGTTGAGTTTTATTGTCAGTGGTGGAGCAGTCGCAGCTGATGCGGTCTGTGCTGCTGTGCAACTCATCGTGCATGCCACAAGTTTGGGAGGCGTTGAAACCACTATGGAGCGGCGGCAGAAATATCTTGGTGACGCCCATGTCAATCCGGGTCTGATTCGAATGAGTGTCGGGATTGAAGATGTGCAAGACATTTGGAGTGACCTACAGTCGGCGTTAGGGTCAGCATTATGAAGGATCAGATTCTTGATGTTGATCTCTTGGCTTTTGAAGATGGCAGCGATGCTTCAAAGCGCGCCACCGTTGACGGAGTCCGTCGGTCCTTGGCGACAGGGTTTGTGTACACCAGTACCGACATCTCAGAAGATTTACTCGATACGGCCTACGGGATGTTGGTCGAGTTTTTCTCCATGGACCAGGCAACTAAGACGCGGTTTGTTGCCGAGGGGGCCCATGGTCAGACTGGTTACACGGGTCTCTTAGTTGAGACGGCAGCCAGCAGCGATAAGCCTGATTGGAAAGAAATGCTGAACTGGGCGTCACCAATCGCTCATGGTCATCCCTTGAAGCGCAAGTTTCCAGGTTCGTATCCCGATCAGTTGTTGCCAGATGAAGTGGTGCCTGGTATTTCGCAAGTGCTCTACGCATTTCATGAAGCAATCGCCGATATTCAAAAACGTTTTTTGCGGATTATCGCTGTTGGCATTGGTTGTCACGAGACATTCTTTGATGACATGGTGACTGATGGGCCAACACTGACGCGCGCTATTCGTTATCCGTCAATGAAGGATGCACCACTGGGCGGTCACATTTGGGCAGGCGCTCACGGCGACATCAACTTGATTACTGCGTTGCCTCGCGCTACAGCGCCAGGTTTACAAGTTGAAGTTGAAGGCGAGTGGGTGGATGCACTTCCACCTGATGGAAAGATGATCATCAACACTGGCATCATGTTGGAGAGATTAACCAACGGCGTTTTGCCAATCGGTTGGCATCGCGTCATTGCCTCTCCGGGCTTTGATGCCGAGCGTTATAGCGTGGTGCAGTTTTGCCATCCGCGTCCGTGGACGATTTTGGCTCCTGTGGTCACTTGCTGCACACCGGAGAATCCACAGAAGTATTCCACGATGACAGCGGCTGACGCTCTAGATGAGGTTTTGTATCAGATCAACCTCATTGAAGATGCGCGACGCATCGCCGACTGAAGATTTTCAAGGTATGAGTGATTTGCGAGAGGCGACGCCTTCGGATTTAGCGTTAGCAATTGATATCGGAGCCACAAAAATGGCCGTCGGTTTGGTGACGCGTCGCGGAGAGATGGTTGATCGCGAAATCATCGGAACGGATCGCGATAAGAACGCCAATGATTTATTTGGTGGCTTGGCAATCTTGGTGAAGCGCCACATTGAGCGTGCCGCTGAACGCCACGGAGGAAAAGTAGTTGTCATTGGAATTGGTTCTGCAGGTCCCATTGAGCCTGATTGCGTGAACGTCTCACCGCTCAATATTCCGTCATGGCGACGCTTCCCACTGCAGGAAGCAATTCGCGAAGTCGTTGTCGATGTTCCCATCTTTGGAGATCTTGATGCCAAAGCCTTTGCCTTAGCTGAGGGTTGGTTGGGTTCGGCTAAAGGTCATTCCAATTTCATCGGGATGGTCGTCAGTACGGGTGTTGGTGGTGGGATTGTCTTAGACGGGAAGTTGCTTGATGGAGCTTCTGGCAATGCTGGGCATATCGGACACATCATCGTGCGTCCTGACGGAAATCGTTGTGGCTGTGGAGCGCGCGGCTGTCTTGAGGCCGAGGCGTCGGGTTCGGCGATTGAACAAATTACTGGTCGTCCAGCGACTGAGCCGTCATATGAAATTATGCAACGCACTGGTCGTATGGTCGGCCTTGCAGTTGCCAGTGTATGCAACCTCTTTGATCTCAGTTTGGCGGTTGTGGGTGGCAGCGTGGCTTTAGGTTTTGGGCCGACATTTTTTCATGCTGCTCAAGCGGTGATGGATGATCATTGCAAACTGAGTTTTTCTCAAGGCGCACGTATCGTCCCAGCGCATCTTGGCGATCGCAGCCCAATTATTGGTGCTGCTGCCATTGGTTGGCGTGGGCTGAATCGCTCAATGTCTGCTGCCTAATTCGTGGGGTCAGCCGCCAATCAAGCGGTAGAGGCGCTCAATGGGGCCCTGACCAAAATAATGGTGCCACAAAGAAGCAGCGGATATCCCGAAGATCCAAAAGCAGACTGCGAAGGTGAGAGATGTATCCAACCCTGTGGCTCCAATAAGGTCACTCCACTTGACAAAAACATAAAACACCAACACATGCGCGAGGTAGAGAGTCAAGGTCATTTGTCCACTGCGGCGCAGAGTCGTGATTAATTTTGATAAAGAATATTTTTCCGCCATCTGATTGATCATGAGAAACGCCAACAGTGCGATGGATGCTGTGCTGAGAATGTAAAAGAGTCCATGCGAGAAAGGGTCCATCGCCGTGAGGACAAAAACAACTCGGTTATCACGTTTCCCGGTTGAGTTGAGAATTGTGGCAAGGCCATAGGTGGAGATGAGTGTGGTGACGCAGACGACCGTTAGTTGAGTACGAAAATAAATGAGGTTGCGGAGATTTCGTCCGAGGATGATGCCCGTGCAAAAGAACGCAAACCATGGAAAGACGGGGTGCGTGTAACTCAGAAAGATGCGGCAGAGAAGGTCTTGGGCAGAGTGAATTTCATAGGGATGAAGCCATGCAGTTGAATACCCAGCAGATTGTCGAGAAGATTCCCAAAGCGCGAGTGCCACAGCGGCAGTAGCACTGAGTACTCCGATGATGGCGATGTAGCGCGTGCGCAGAGTAATGATCAGAGCACTCAATAAAAAATATGCGCCGTAAAAAAACAAGATCGTGCCAGGCCACGCCATATTCAAGAAATATCCACCGATAATCAAAACTGTGCCGCGTCGTGCAAGGCGCAAACGTAGAGTTCCGTGCCACATGGCAGGCATTTTGTTCAGTGTTCCGGCAGCCAGTAACGCAGTGCCGATACCAGCCACGAGAACAAATGTGGCGGCGAAGCGAGTGCTCAGTGGCCCCGTAAAGACATGGAAAAAACGACTCCAGCGCCCGTTTCCCGTAGCGGGGTCATTGAGAAATCCATGATAATTCATCACAACAACGCCGATGAGAGCGATTGCACGGGTGACATCAAGTCCGATCAGTCTCGGCGCCCCAGCACTTGTGGCACCTTCGGAGTGATGAATATCAGTCGTCACTTAATTTTACACCCAGTTAATGCGATCAACCAGAGTGCTGATGAGTGGACGCTGTACATCAACATCGTCACCGATTGCAGGGGTTGGTGCGCCATGAGGAACAAAGCACAGCGACGTGTGCATATGAGTCGCTTCAATTAAGTGCAAGCGTTGTTGTGAAAAATGAAAGGGACTGCGCCCATCACTGAGTGGTGTCACACCATGGGCTGAACCACAACCGATCATCAACATTTTTCCATCACCGGGAATAGTCGCCCCGTGATAGCCGACGATCTGCCCCTTCTTGACGGCAATTACGTCAAGGACGTCGGCAGTAAGTTTGAGGGCACTTTTGTCACCATGCCATAGCGATGTTCCGAGACGCAAAAACCAGGAACGTTGTGATTGCTGATTTTGCAATATGGAAAAATCGCTTGGACTGATGTGACTGACCCACGCCGGCATCGCGTCACTAATCGTCGACAGCAGAGATGTAATTTCAGATGCATGGTCCTGGCTTGTACCGACGAGTGGGGGGTGGATTGAAACACCCACAACTTGAAGACCGCTACTGTTGCAGAGTTGGATGAGGGTGTTCGCTTCATCGGCAGGCACACCGTAACGATTCATCGACGAACGAATTTTGACGAGCACTTGGCGTGGTGTGCGACCATTTGAGCGGACTGCGGCATCGATGTGTGTCGTTGAGCCGATCGTTAAGACAGCGTCGTGGCGAAGTTCGCTGGGCACATCAAGGGCCGGTGTCAGAACAACGGCGGTGGAGTTGGAAGGGACTGAGGGAACTTCGTGGACGGTGCCAACGGCCATGACGGGGGCTAACTTGGACGCCTTTTCGGCCAGCCAGTCGCGAGAGAATCCGTAGCCATTGCCTTTGACCACAGGGACGAGACCATCGATTGTGGCGGCCAATGTGTTCACGTGGCGGTTCCACTGAGCGGAGTTGACGGTTAACACGAGTGCCACCTCTGAGACGCTACCGAATTCACGGTAATGAGCAGGCTAGGTGGGCTTTTTTAATGCCGACTTGTTAAGTCGGGATTTGGCTCTTAGCCTGAAGTTATGAGCGCTGGCATTTTGGGTTTTCCAAACCCCGTCAATGAACGGTCTGCACGCTGGGTGGCGACTGGGGTTGTCGTGCAGGCGATCGTGTTTTTGGTGTTTCGTGAAGGGTGGTTGTTATTGCCGTTGGCGTACGGCTTTGTCGCTCGTGTTTTGACTGGGCCCACGTTAAGTCCGCTTGGCCAGTTGGCGACCCGTCTCTTGACACCATTGATGAAGGGTGAAGGACGACTGGTGCCAGGACCGCCTAAGCGTTTTGCTCAGGGTATTGGGATGTTGTTTTCGGTTGGAGCATTACTGGCATGGACACTTGGAGCGCATGCCATTGCCGTGATGTTGATTGTTGGGTTGACCTTGGCTGCGAGTCTTGAGGCTTTCGTCGGGTTTTGCCTGGGTTGTGCGATCTTTGGGCAACTGATGCGGCGCGGGATCATTCCCCAATCAGTCTGTGAGCAGTGCACAGATATTTCCAGTCGACTCACAACGGTTTCCTAAACCGCAGGTCGTAGGTTTGATTCCTGCCGGGGGCGCCAGGTGTGAGAGGGTTTTTCTCAATTTGGGGGGAAATCGGAGAGACAGACGTCACTGAAATACCTGTCGCACGATTACGCAAAATTTCTGCCCTCTGGCGAAAATTGAGGACCCAAGCAAAGGAGATATATATATGCGTCGTTTTATTGCCCCGTTAGTCATGGTAGGTCTGTTGGTTTCATGTGGAAGCGACAGCGCTGATGTTGTTGAGACACAAGCGCCGATGACCGAAGCACCAACCTCAGAAGCACCTGCCGATGAATTGCAAGACATTGTGACCATCGCAAGTGGTAACGAAGATTTCTCGACCTTGGTTGCCGCCGTCGGCGCTGCTGGTCTTGTCGAGACGCTTCAAGGCGAAGGACCTTTCACGGTTTTCGCACCGACAAATGCCGCATTTGCTGCACTGCCAGCTGGTCTTGTCGACAAGTTGTTGTTGCCAGAGAATAAGGATCTGCTCGTCAAAATTCTGACCTACCACGTGGTCGCTGGCAAGGTGATGGCGGCAGATGTGATGGCTGGAGATGTGGCGTCAGTCGAAGGTCAAAACATCACCATTACCACCGAGGGTGGCGTGAAAGTTAACGCAGCCAACGTTGTAACGGTTGATATCGAAGCCAGCAATGGTGTTATTCACGTCATTGATGCGGTTATCTTGCCACCAGATGTGGATGTTGCTGCTCTCTGATAGTTAGTAAGTTTCTTGGAAATGGGCGGGCCGAAAGGTCCGCCCATTTTGTTATCCACACACAAGTTTTCTACAGACTTGACATCCACGCATTCTTTTGTTGCGTCACCCGACGTGAGAATTTTTGTTGTGCGGATTAGTCGCGAAAATTATTGAACTGCACTGGGATCTCAAGGTCTTGACCCTTCAGCAGGCCCATAACTTCTTGTAAGTCGTCGCGTTTTTTGCTTGTCACGCGGATTGTGTCGCCTTGAGTTTGACTACTGACACCTTTAGGACCTTTGTCTTTGATCAGACGGTTGATCTGGCGAGCCTTATCTGATGAAATACCAACCTTGATCGTGACGACTAAGCGCACTGAGTTATGACTGGCCTCTTCGATTTTGCCGTATTCGAGACCGCGTAGCGATACCCCGCGCTTGACCAGTCGCTCTTCCAGGACGAGCTTGAGGGCGTTTAAGCGGTCTTCGCTGACGGTCCGCAGAGTGATGACAAGGTCTTTTTGCTCAATTGAGGAGTCTGTGTTCTTGAAATCGAAGCGAGTGGCGATTTCACGTTGGGCTTGATCCACAGCATTCTTGACTTCTTGGTGGTCAACTTCGGACACAACATCAAATGTAGGCATATTCAAATCGTAACGCCTGCAGTCGCTTGGAGGTGGTGAGCGGCGGGTCTTGAGCGATACGATCAAAGTTCGCAAACATATGGGTCGGTGCCCGAGCGGCCAAAGGGAGCAGGCTGTAAACCTGCCGGCATTGTCTACGTAGGTTCGAATCCTGCCCGGCCCACAAAGAGAGAACCGGACCGCTGAGCGGTCCGGTTCCTCGGGTTGTTGGGGCAATCGCAAAAATCCTGAAAGTGCGATCGGTTTGCTTGTAACTAGAGCATCTTTTGCATCAAAACCATGTCGAGCCAGCGGTTGAACTTGCGTCCGACCTCGATCTCAGTCCCTACCTCACGAAATCCACAGGCGGTGTGGAGGGCTCGACTGGCCTCCCCGGAGGCCTCAATACGGGCCATCACCGAGTGGAAGCCCGAGGTTGCAGCAAGGTCAATGACCCCTGTGAGCAGGAGTTTTCCGATTCCGCGCCGTCCCATATCGCGCCGCACATAGACCGAATTCTCAACGGTCGGGCGATAGGCCGCGCGCTCTTTGTAGGGACTCAACGAGGCGAATCCGACCACTTGACCTCCCAGAACAGCCACAATCGCGGCAAAAGCTCCGCTACGGTCGGCTAACCAGTCTTGTTGCTCGGTGAGGGACCGGGGGATCAGATCCATGGTCGCCGTCGTGTTTTCGACCTCATAGTTGTAGATATCGGCGATCGACTGGGCGTCGGCGAGGGTTGCTGGGCGTAAGGTGATGGCACCTTGAGCCGCATGGTTCGCCGAAGGTTCGCACGAGACCGTCGGCGATGCTGAATCAGATTCCATGTCCTCAAACTAGTGGTTATTTGATGTATCTCACGGGTACACTTCCCAGTCGGTTCGCGGCTTTGCCGCGCATCTACGCCCTCTTAGCTCAGTCGGTAGAGCATTTCCATGGTAAGGAAAAGGTCGTCGGTTCGATTCCGACAGAGGGCTCAGCATCCGGCGACGGGTGTCATATTTACAACCGGCCAGCCAACCGGCTGCGCTCAAGGCGACGTAGCTCAGTTGGTCAGAGCATCCGGCTCATAATCGGAAGGTCATCGGTTCGAGCCCGATCGTCGCTACAGCAAGTTTTTACAACATAACAACATTAACCAGTACCTAACGGTACACAAGTAAGAGGAACAGAAATCATGTCTAAGGCGAAGTTTGAGCGTACGAAGCCTCATGTGAATATTGGGACGATGGGTCATATTGACCATGGTAAGACGACGTTGACTGCGGCTATTTCGCGGACGTTGGCTGATAAGG
>SXGQ01137455.1_pt1 | contig 22684 bp, 24 predicted proteins | sample 3178371 | NCBI WGS metagenome assembly SXGQ01 (sample SAMN11356859, study PRJNA531348) | freshwater metagenome | isolation source: freshwater sample F1-20 | place: China: Fuxian Lake, Yuxi | collected 2017-12-25 | reverse complement strand
TTGTTACATTGATTCCTGCTGTAGTCATTTTATCATACATCATGCTCATGATGTCTTTGGTATCGCGAGTATCTTCGTTTGCCATGATGGTCGCAATATCCGCTGTTGCGGCACCTACTGATTCAAGCCCCGCCTTTAATTGATCACCGGTTAATTTCATTAAAGCTTCCCCGCCGGGAAGTTTTTTTAAAATTTCTTGCTTTTTCAACATTTTAGACAAGGTACCCTCTTCCATTCCCAATAACTTGGCCATTTGCTGTCTAGCAAACATGTTAGTACGTAGCGTGTCTCCTTCTTTTTCGAGAATGTCTGACATGATCATGGCTTGATCATTGGCTTTTCCTTGTATTGTTGCAATACGATATTTATTGGTTAAACTGTCTCCATCATTGTCAACTAATCTGCGTCCTGATAAAAGTTGATATTCTAATTCTTGACCAATACTCGATTCAATGTTTAGCAAGTTAGCGCCCGTACTTTCAAGTTGAGCCATGTTGATGCCTAACTGTCTGGTTTTAATTACTGCTAATTCTAGTTGACCAGGATAACGACCATAATGTAATTCTGTTTCAGCACTTAGATTAGCCATATCGTGTATTAAATCTTTTGTTAGTTCCATTCCGGGCGCTATCTTGTCTTCAATCACTTGAGATATTGCAACTTGTTTAACAAATTGTTTATCTAATCCTGCTCCAGCTTCGCCATATAATTCTATGTATTTGTTGATTTCTGTGCTGCTCATTTTTAAATTTACAGCCATGGCTTTTGATACTTTCATCATTGATTCACCTATAGGTGACTCTGATAACTTTGTTAAAGTTGCAAATGGACCGATTACGCCTTTTAAACTGGCTTGAAGTGCAGCTGCAGATTCGCCGCCAAGGTCAAATGATGCAGCTACTTTATCTAACTGTTGTTGTAATGCTCCGGCTTTTTCGGTGGTAAGTCCTAATTGTCCTTGAATTCCACTAAATCGATCTTCAATTACCGTAAACTTTTCGAAGAACGCTTTTAAAGATGTAAAATTTGCCTGCAGTAGTCCGACTGTATTAGAAACGGCTCGCATTTCGCCCAACGCAACAGCGTCACCTAATCCACGTTTTATATCATCGATTAAACTCATGAGATTCTTTTAATATAAATATTTATTTGCTAGATTTTTGTTGTGTGCGCTGTTGATTTTGTTTTTTACGCGTATCAGCAATGTCATTCATCTTACGAATCCAAAAATTTCGCAAAAATACGGGCATATTATAAATGGTATGCCAATCCCAACGGCCTTCGCCAAACCATATCATATCAAATATAAGATCGTGTAAATCTGCTCGATAATCAGCATTAAAACCAAAAAAAGTCAGTCCCAACTGGAAACCCAACCTTGAAGGTGCTCCCATCTTCACCTTCAAAATTCATCATATAGTCAATACCAGGTGCATTGTTTTTTACATATTCTCGGAACTTTTTAGCATCTTTTGCAAGAAATTCGTATCTAATAAATTGTTCAATGTATGCACGATCTCGAATTCCATTTACTTCTACTATTAATTCATTGATTGTTTTTGAAACGGTATCTTGAGTAATTTCAGCTTTTGGATATGCAAACTTAATGTTTAATTCTGTATTTACTTGATAATTAAATTCTCCTTGATCATCTGGTGTCAATGTAAACGGTTTGAATTGAATTTCAGTTAAATTAACTGTTCGAGTCAACATGTTGTTTGTTTTTGGATCTCGTATTTGAACATCATACTCAGGACCATATGCTAATATTCTAGCATTGATTATCAATCCATCTTTATCAACACCGCAAATTTCATTAACATCAATTGGAGAAACAATGATAGATTCTAATAATTTATCAAAGACAACGCCTTCTGTAATATATGATGCATTTGTTAAGATATCTTCATCATATGCTGTCATGTAACGCATTTCGATTTGACCGCTATGCAATGGATGTGATTTTGGATAAATTTTCCCCCCAGAAGCTAATTTTACAATTACCGAAGGAATTTTTACTTTTTGTGTATTTTCATATTGCTGTCTTGCAATATTAACTAGATCGTTATTACCTAAACGTGTTGTGACTTTGTTGTTATCCATTTATTCCTTTTATAACTTTTTAAAAAAGGGGGCCGAAGCCCCCATTGAATATTTTTTAGAAGCTCAAGAATGCCCAATCATATCGTACTGATATTGAAATTTCTTGAACACCATCATTACCCCAATCATATGTACCAAAACTAGCATCCGTAAGAAATGCACCGTTTAATATCCATTCTTCGACTGTTTCGCCTAATGGTGAAAGTTGAGACAATTTAATTTGTTTTTTATAGAAAGATGAATATCCATCTCTACCCGTAGATGATTCATGATGCAAACGAATCCATTCCATTACGGCTTGTGCACCCGATGGAACAATTGCATCATACAATGTCATTGAGATGGTATTCCATTCCGATTTTCCTTTAACATACCGCTTAATGTTGATCAGGTCTAATGCAACTTCACCGTTAGAAATTTTCGGTTTATCAGATGTTTTTACTAGGTATGCTGGTATATCCGGAATTGATAGTATGAAATGATGCTGTCTTTTTGGTTCCCAAGAAAACGCACGATCAAACAATTGATCTTGTTGAGCAATTGCTAAGTTTGGATTTCTATTATCATACAATGCCATGTTCGTATTCCTTTTTTTATATAAATATGTTAAACATGAAAAAAGGTAGAATTTCTCCTACCTTTTTCTGTTTTATTTAAATACTATTCCGGAAATGCAGCACCGGTTGGTTGAATATTGAAATCTAATACAATAAATTCTGCGGTACGTGTTGGTTGCAAAAATATTTGTCCATACAATATATTTTGATCAATCAAGTCCGGAGTGTTATTTTTTTCATTCATAATAACTCGGAATGCATACAATCCTTGTTGAACGCGCACTGATTCCATATATGGATTAACGATTGCTAAGAATCTATTTCTTGTTTCTACCGTGTTTTGTTCGAATACCAAAAATCTTGTAGATGATGCAATAAATTTCTTAACAGCAATCAACAATCGTCGAACATTGATTCGATCCAATGCACTTGGTCGAGCCTGCAATGTTTTTTGACCGAATACTACAATGCCGCCGTTTTGTCCTCCAAAGTTTGCAATTGGATTAATTCTAGAAACATACAATGTATCTCGGTCTGCTTGTGCTAATGGTATTTTAGTTCCCGTTGCCGTAATGATATTTCCTCGATTTAAACCTGCCGGTGCATACCATGGGGCTTGTGTTTTATCATTAAATGCTAATACATTTGGCAATAAAACTGATGGTGGTACAAATATAGTTGCGCCCGTTGAACTATTAACTGTTCTTAACCATGGCCAATATACTGCAGTGTAACTATTATCTAAACTAGATACTTGCGATGTTACCGTTGCAATAGAATCATTAATGGCATTTGAATCCATGATATAGAATGTATCTTGTCGTGTTTGACATAAATTTCTTGCCAATGCAGTTACTGATGAATGCAAACTGTCAATAAGCCCTGGGGTAACAAGCAAATTCATATCATAATAATCAGTATTGCTCAATACCGTAAATGCCTTATTATATGATGTTGTACCAGTAGATGTTGATGTTGAACAATCAAAACCATATGTGTTACTTGCTGCAATATATTCGCCTCGGAACTTTGGTAAGTTTGGACGAGCTCCATCAAATCCACCTTGGAATGGTACCATGAATTTTCTTGTAGACAATTTAACGTTAGTAATAAATGTCGATCCAGTTAATGCAGCTTGCAATGATCCTGAATATGCAGTAAGACTGTCTGGATAATTTGCAGCTGCATCTTGTAACATATTTCCTAAATAGAAATCTGCTGAACTACCTGTATTTGATCCTGATGTTGGAATCGGAGCCAAATAATTCATATTGGTTGCGGCAGTAAAATCATATCCATAATAGCTATTTGCTGAATATGCACTAGATACTACTTGTGTGGTTCTATATGATGCTGATGGTAATGATAAACTTGATGATACTAATGGAATTGGTGCAGATGGTGCACGGAATCCAAATGGAATCAATGTTTTATCAATAATTTTATTTTTAACATCATCTGAAACTTCTACTCGTATAAAGTTGTTGGTAGTGTTATAATTTCCATTAAACAATACTTGTCCGGCATCATTGACGGTTTGATAACTGTCTCCGATTACTTTTGCAATGTATTTAGGTGAATCTGGATCTAAATTAACTTCCCATTCTTGAATAATATCCGGAGAAGAATCAGTGTCTTGAGATGCATATGGCGATCCTGGAATTCCAGGTGTCAATGTATTTACTCTGCGAAGCTGCACAACAAATGTACCATATGTATCAGCTGGTCCTAATTCCGTACCTGTTCCTGATGTACCCGGTGCTAATTTAATGTCTTTGATTCCAACTTTAACTTCATGGCTAACTGAAGTACCATGTGATATGGTATGAAATTTAAACAAATCAGTTGCCGTGCTTCCTACTTTTTGTGATGTGATCCATGGGGTTGATGCTACATTATAATCTTGTAAAAATTCATAATTGCTAATAATTTGCAATGATGCTGTTACTTTAGTTATATCTGCAAAATCTTGCCAAGCTTTCTTTGCTTCGTATTGAACATATACCGGATAATTAGATGATGCCGGACTAGTTCCTAATACTACGCTTATGTATTGATTTGATGTGTCTACAATTGAACAAGATATACCAGTTGTGGTATTTGTTAAAAATGATCCATCAAAGCCAATAGCCGCATTTGTTGGTGCCGAATATGCTCCAGACACAATCAAAGAAAATGCACCATTGTTCAATGATGTATTATATGATACTGATGATGATGCAAACAATGCACCTGCAGCACCTACCGTTGTTACTGGACGGGTTGGATGCAATACATGAGTTACTTTCTTAACAAGGCTAGCTCCAGAACCAGACTCAGCAATAATTGCTAATGCACCTTGATTTAAATAATAACCATCTTCATACAAAATACGTGTTACTGTAATTACATCGCCGTTTTGTAAATAATCTTGAACTACCAATGGTACATAATAATCATCCGCAGTATTTGATCCAAATATTTGATTGAATTCTGCAATGTTAGTAATTGGTGTTGGTACCAATGCTGGACCTTTAACTGTTGGACCGACAACCGCTGCACCTATAGTTTGAATACCTTGTGGTAAAAACGATTGATCAATCTCCCTGGTAAATACTCCAGGTGATACTATTCTTTCTGCCATTTATATCTCCTAATGATTTTCTTATAAATATAACATGTTACATACAAACCTTACGCATTCGGCGTAAATGTTCCTTGTGCAATATTTATTTGACCATCACCGTAACGGTTACGCATTTTTTCTAGCAATTCTTCTTCTCGTTTTCTGAGATCTACAAATTGTTTCATTTGCTCGTCTCGTTGTGCATCTAATTGTCGTAATTGTTGTTGCAATGAAAATTCTTCTATGTATAAATTGCCTAATGTTTGTGAATTTTTTGCAAAGTCATCTCGAAGTGCTTGAATTTCATCTAAATGCTCTTTGTCTAATTTTCGAGTCATATATAACCTTTTCTTGATATTATATATAATTTATATCAATTATCCAATCATTTCCGTCTTGTTTATATCAATAGCAATATCATCGACTGATAAAATGTCTCCGTTTATAGTAAAGTCTTCTCGATTAATTAATGATGTCCCGCCAGGTATATTAGACGAATCAATGTTTAATCCATAACATGCATCATCAACATATACATTAATAATTAAATCATATCCATCAATTACATCAACTGCTGTAATACGTTTTCCAAATAAAAATTGTTTTAGTGTTAGTTTCATATATTTTTTATGTTATTATGTTTAGTATACTATAGGGTAATGTATCAAATCCAGTTCCAGTGTTATTAAATATTAATGTACCAATATTAAATGTAGAATCAATATTTCCATTAGATTTAAGTTTAGCTATATGTCTAGCACTAGAACCACTATATGTTATAAAGTTACTAGCTATGTATGGATTACTATTTTTATCCAAACTAATAGCACCTACGGAATTAGACCCCCATCCACTTGGCCCAGCTCCTACTATAAATGAATCATCTCTAGATCCATTTGAATTTATCTTAACTAAACGGTTAGCAGTTGATCCGGAATATGAAGTAAATAGTCCCGCTACTAGTAACGAATTATTGCTTAATAATTTTAAAGTATAAATACCACCATTCTGAGTAGTGCCTGGGCTAAAGGATAAATCTCTGGTACCATCGGTATTAATTTTAACAAGTCGATTTACTGAGGATCCTGAGTAGGTTACAAAATCTCCACCTACAATAGTTTTATCATCTGATTGAATAGCTATGGAATAGGCTGAGTTGGATAATCCTGTTCCTGCATTATAAGTTAAATCTCTAGTTCCATTAGTGTTTATTCTTGCTATTCTAGTTATAGCAGATCCGCTATAATTTGTCATGGTACCAACCGCAATAAGTTTACCATCACTTTGTATAGCAATAGAATTGGGTGTACCAGAAAATCCTGTTCCTATGTTAAATGTCGTATCACGCGTTCCATTTGTGTTTATTCGTACTATTCCAGAACTGCTAGATCCACTATATGTTGTAAAATTTCCAACTGCAATTATTTTACCATCAGATTGAATTTTTAGATCATATACAGATCCATTAGGACCCGTGCCTACGTTGAATGATGTATCTAAAGTTCCACTTGTGTTCAGTCTTGCAAGTCTACTGACATTAGATCCAGAGTATGTTGTAAAGTCTCCTCCGACAATAAGTTTTGCATCCGATTGTGTAGTCATGCAATATATATTATTACCAAATCCATCACCCATATTAAACGTTGTGTCAATTGATCCTGTGTTATCTAGTTTTATAATTCTATTATACATAGGAGCATCATATGTAGTAAAAGAACCACCTAGGTATAGACTACTTCCAGACACTAATGTAACCCAAACTCCAGCATTAAATCCTCTAGTACTTTGATTATTAAATCCAATACTTCCTGTATTAAATGATAAATCTATAGTACCACTTGCGTTTGTTTTTACAAATCGATTAACTGTTGATCCGCTATATGTTGTAAAAAAGTTTCCAATATAAACATTTCCTGCAGAGTCTAAAGATAATCCGTTCACTGCATTAACTGTAGCACTGTTGATTCCGGCCCCTACATTGTAGGATGCATCTCGATTGCCGTTAGATAGTATTCGAGCTATACCAGCCTGAGTGCTGCCACTGACAGAGCTAAATGCACCAGCAACTAGTACCTTTTGATCAGGTTGTATTTTTACAGCATATACAGCATTGTTAATAGTTCCTGGATTAAAAGAACTATCTACGGTACCGTTAGTGTTTAGTCGCATTAAACGAGTTACTGTTGAACCATTATATTGTGTTGCACCATGACCTATAACAATCTTGCCATCTGATTGAATATCAACTGCATACCCGACCCGGGTTGTTGCAGTCAGTCCAGTACCGGTATTAAATGTTGTGTCTAGAGTGCCGTTGGTGTTTATTCTTAATGATCCAGTTCCAATAGCCGAACCTGAGTACGTAGTCATGCTGTTTCCAACTACAACAGCTTTGTCGTCACTTTGTATGGCAACGGCAAATCCGTTTTGGTTTAAGCCAGTTCCGATGTTGTATGCTGTGTCGTATGTTCCATCTGTGTTAAGTCTAACAATACGATTTCTTGTAGAGCCACTATATGTTGTAAATGCACCCGTCGCAATTACTTTACCATCAGACTGTAGTTTTAAATCAAATACTGTACTATTAAATCCAGTTCCTACATTAAATGTAGTATCACGGGTTCCATCAGTATTTACTCTTACAATATATGGTGATGACGATCCTGAATAGGTTGTAAAAAGACCTCCCATTATTATTTTACCATCGGACTGAGTAACCATGCATAATACATTGTTGTTAGCTCCAGTGTTACCCATATTAAATGTAGTGTTTACCGAACCAGACAAATTGGTACGCAAAACTCTAGTATATACTGGTTGTTTATAGGTTATAAAAGCACCACCAACGTACATGTAATCTGGGAGAGGAGGAGTAATAGTGACTCCCATGTAATTTGCTATACTATTGATAGAAATATCATTAATACGGATTATAGATCCAAATGTTGCACCATTTACTGTTGTAACCATATTATGTCCTTATAATTCAACCCATTCATTAGATGGTCTAAATTTCATTATCCATTCATTTCCGGCATTGTATGAAGCATAGCAATATCCTAACAACCTAACATAACCCGTTACAGGAACTGTTGTGTCCATTTGAGTTCCTGTACCTTCTTTGATATATACTGGCAACCCATATGCTGCATTTGATACAATTGGGTAGCCACTGGTAGTTGTAACTACTATATCACCTTCGATTAAAACAGATCCCGTTTGGTTAAATAGTTCTTTAGCAATTCCTAACATTTTAGTTGCGTCACTATTATTTTGTTCTACTTGTAACCATTCCCCAGTATTGCCTAAATATACTAAATCATTATCCTGAACATTTATATCAAAATAAACATCGAGTAATATTTGGCCAGAATAATCATTGTTTGTATATAATTTATCTCTAACACCAGAACCAATTCGATGAGCACCATATAAATTTGATAGATATGTACCACTCGTACCAGTCCATTCAACGGCTGTTGTTCCGTATCTATCAATCAATTGTCTTGCACCAAAATCTAAACTTCCGCTACCAGTATCAAAATCAAATAATTTTCTAGAAAAATTAACATCATCAACTTCGATTGCTGTAAATGGTCCTGTAAATCCATTTCCGGCACCTTGTATTTTAAATGAACCAGTTGATTCTAAACTTCCTGATATTATTGCACTTCCTGTGTATGGAAAGGGGGATGCTGCTGTTGCATTAATTGTTACATCACCAACACCTGTTAATGGTGATATAGAAATATTTGATCCAGCTGTAATTTTTGTTACTCCTCCACCATAATATGAAGCAGTTGAAGCAAAAGAAGCACTTACTGCTTGTAGAACATATGAAGCCGTTTGAGCTGTTTGAACATATGACGCAGTTGCAGCCGTTCCTTGTAAAGAACCCGTAAATCCGGCGTTGCTAGTAACACTTCCACTAAATATAGCAGGGCCAATATTTGTAAATGTTGAAGAACCAGATATAGTTAAACTACCCGTTATAGCATATGATCCAGATAGTTGTTTTGAATTAATCCAAACGCTTCCACTTCGTACGAGTAAATCGCGCGATGATGCACTAATTATAAGAACATCGTGTAGCTCTTCTATTTCATAGCCATTATCTATACGGACATAAATTGAACCGTTGTTTAATTGTTCTCGAATAACTTGACCTAATCGTACGTTATGTAATGGAGCAATGGGCGCATATCCTATTATCGATCCCGTTGCACCTAAATATATTAGTTGGCCAGAATTATATGCAGATGTGTCGATTCCTTTAAGAACACCTTCGGTCATTACATAACCTGCATTACCATTAGCAATAGTTTCGTTTGTAATACCTAACGTATTAGCAGAGTTGCTATCAGCCTCATATGATGCTGTTACGATACGAGGAATATCACTTGAATTGCCCGATGCAGTTATATGAACTACCAATCCTTTTGAAATAGAATTACCCGATTGATTTAAAACTCGTATTAATACATCTTGTGCGTTAGTGGCCAATGACGCAGTTTCGGCGTAGATTGCGTATGATGATGTTCCGAGTAATGATCCTGTAATGCTCGGTGCATATAAAGAATTTAGCGAGGCATTAGAGCCCGATGTAATAACTTTGCGCCAACTGGGCATATCGTTTTCCTTTTGTGTTGTGGTTGGTTACATACACTTATGCCGTGCGTGTGCCCACTTCCTTGCGGCCTACAACATTTATAATAAATATCACTGTTTCAAATATTGTTCTTGCAATTTCAATATGATATTGTAGAATGTTTCTACTTGATCTCCTCGCACAGAAACATCTTTTAATAACAACAACAAAAATTCAATTTCTTGTTTTGTTAAATGAATGTGCGTTTCAGATTTAGATGCTGATTTTAATTTGTCAATTATGCTCATAACTAGTTATTTATTTTTATGAATAAATGTATATATCACCCGTATTAGTATCAACATGTATTGTTCCAACGCCGTTACTAACACCACCATAAACTGGTGCAGCACTTGGTGAAGTTAAACTAGCTTCTACGCCACCTGCAAAAACTGCCGGAGTAAATGAATTGCTTGTTGCATTGAATGATGAAGTGAATCCCCATCGTGTAGTGGCAGAATCATATCCGTATAACTCGCCAATGTTTTGCGTACCTTGTTGTATGACAATACCACCATCGCCGGTTGTATTTGATCCAGAAGCAAACAATACAAATCGATCGCCTACTAGTAAATTTTGTGTATTTTGAAATGATGCTGTACCTAATACAACTAAATCGCCTGTCAATGTTAATCCAACAAATGTTGGAGAGTCTGTAGTTTGTAATCCTAAATCTACAGTCGAACCTGCTACACCGTTGTTGGTAAGGAGTGCTTCGCCTTGAGCTGGACTTGATAAAGTTGATGATGATATAGCAGTACTACCTGCTAATATTTGCGTTTGTGTAACACTGCCACCTAATGATGTTGAATTACCAGCAATCGTAATTGATGAATTAATTAAACTTGAATTTGGAATTCCACCTAACGTAAATGTAATAGTATCAGATGCTAGCGTTCCTACAATATCTAAACCTGCACCAGATGATGATGCAAATGTAAGAGTATCGACTGAACTATCTGCTAATATATTTACGCCGTTGATAGACATTGTAGCAAATGTATTTTGTGCGGTTACTGATGTTAAATATCCAGCATCGTTATTTAACTGTGAAATATTACTACCCGATACTACTATCTTTTTCCAAGTTGCCATGTTTTTAAATTCCTATTTTTATATAAATATGTTCATCAATCCAATCCTACAAAAAAAGATCCAGATGTAAAATACAACGCACCATTTGGTGCAGTTCCGGTAGGATCAAAACTTTGAGTTGCAATGATTACAACTCCACTTTGCGATACTGTTAGTATTGGTTGATTATTAAAATTTTTAATTAAAAATATATTATTAATATCACTTTTAATCTCCAACGATCCTGTAATAACTGCACTACCCGAAAAAGGAAATAATGTGACCGTACCGACATTTTCAGCATATGATGCAGTAACGGCATAACTAGAAGAAATATTATATAAAGATCCGGTTTGTAATTGACCTGGTCTAAATTGTCTAGCCATTATTGCCATCTCCCTTTAACAATGATAACATCTTGTGCGTTAAGTGTATATCCTAATATGTTTGTATCAAATATAATGGTTTGTGTTGCAATATCGCTCGGAGTCCATGTATATACTACTTTATCAATATATTGACCATTAATGAATACATCAAATTCATTTTTAGTTGCAACCGTTAATGTTACTGGATTAATTGCTGCATATGAAGATATTGTTACGGTAGATGCATTTGAATATGTTGCTGTTTTTTCTGTAATATTAGTTAGATATGTCATGGCTGTTGCATCTATAGTTACATTAGATCCTCCAGTACTTACAATGACGCTATTACCACTAAATATATTGGTTTGAACTTGAAGTAATTGTATTGGTATATCTAATGTATCGAATATATTATTATCTACATCAACAACAAAATCAAATGAAACTTTTTTAGGTGAATACATTTTTTTAATTGTAGATATTCGTGCTTCTGAATCTGATAATAATGTTCCTAATACCGTTAATGGAACAGTTGCTCGAATCAAACGATCTTGTCCGATGGTATTTACTGTTTCAAATGAAATAGATCCAATTGAAGTATGAAAACGATTTCCATCATTACCCCATGCAAATCTACCATATGGCATGATTTGATCTACTAATTCATTCATTTGTGCCGTAAAATCAGTCCATAACATTAATTCATATTCAACGGTAACATATTTCGGTATATCTACAATACAAATTTTTTGCGATTCAGCTGGTTGATGCAATGGAATCGGAAACAAATCATCTTCATAGCGATTTCTTTCATTGTATTTATTGCGATAAACTATATAGTTTGTCGGATATGGTCGATTAACATCTAATGATCTTTGGTTATCTCGTTCTACTACAGAATTTCGTTTCAACATGATCAACGGCGATTGTAACATTCCCTTTTCATCTCGTAAATATCCCAATCTTCTGACATTGTCCCATTTTTCTCCGTTAGAATAAATAACAGGTACTGATAATAGTTGTTGTTTTGCTGTAATTTGTGGTTGTATTTCGTTTTCGATAAACCATTTGATTGCATAATCAATATCATATAAAGTGCGTTGCGTTGATTTTATAACATCATCATCACGACGAGTTTGCATTGCCCGATTTAACAATAGATCATCCGTAAGCCCTTCTGTAGATTTAGGATTGGGCTTATTGGTCTTTCGATCTATATTTTCTCTGTTCAATCTAGGCATTATTATCCTTTATATGAAAATGATGAATTGTCGCCACCTCTTCGTAAATTTGTAATACCCCATGGGGTTTGTCGTGTTGCGTGTGCGTTACACATAACAGACACGCTATACCCATGTCCATCGCCATTAGGCCATGTTTCTGGATTCTTTCCTGCAAAATATTGATTTGCATCAATATTATCTAATTCGTAATATTCATTGTCCCAAAATACAATATCTCCAACTTCTGGATAAAAACTTGCACGTTCTAATAAATCTCTAGAAACGCCAAATGTTAATGTTCTAGTATAACTATGACCATAATCATCCATTTCAGCTGTTTTATCATCTTTCGTAATCATGCATGGTAATAATATTGAGTCATAATATGATTTAGAATCAGATTCGCCGTATATATTCGATTCTGTAGTATCTACAACAAGTTTATAAAATTCAATTTCAGTATCTACAATTGAATTAATTAATTCGCGATTAATTGATGCTAAAAATTTTGCATCTCTTTGTGTTCCGAAAAGTGCCATTTAGCCTCCTTATCCTAGATATATTTTTAATGGGACTTTTGCTAACATTTCATGCATTTGTGTTGATTCTGCATTTTGTCGAGTCATCATTTGTTCTTTGGTCATTTTATCTAAAAATTCTCGAAGTTGTGTTATCAATTCAGTTTTTTCTGATTGTCCTTGTGATACTAAATCTGATCCATTTAGTGTTACTTCTCCATTCGGAATCGGCACTGATGAATATTTCCCTCGAATATATCCTAACATTTCTTTTGCAACCGCGGTTGCATATTTAAAAATCCACGCACGCCCCATATCATTAATTCTGTTGTATGTTTGATACGTATATGGTATATTAGATGCGTCCGTAATAACACCTCGCATAAGTGCTGTATTGCCGAATAAAACAGCCGAATTAGTTTTGTCATCTTCTAATACAAATTCAATCCATACTTTCTTATAAAATAACGATGATGCTGCACTACCGGTACCTGATGATGGGACTGGCCAAAACTTAATATCATCTCCGTGAATCTCAAAAGTAAAATATGATTTACGAACCATATCATTAAATTCAATAGCTTGTAATCTAAATAAATCTGCATGTATTGGCATCATCATAAATGATACAGATGGTGAAAATCCTCCAAAATCAAATGCATCCAATAATTGCTGAGATCCTAGTCCAGTTCCTACAAATGGATCAAAATATCTTACAATAGCCGGGGGCATTGAATGTAGTACTCGTTTTATCTCAACCGAACTAGATGTTAATACAATTCCTAATGATTTAGATATTGCTGTTCGTATACTATATGTTTGTTGTCCAGGAACAACATCAACTGATGCAGTATACCATTTTAGATATCCTCCAGAATCAGCTTCGGAACCATATGCTTTAGACAATTTACTGATATATCCGAAGGAGTTTCCAATCAATGAATCAGTAAAACTATTTCCAGATAAAAAACTAGATCCAGTTTGTACACCTAATGTACTAAGTAAATTGTTAGCAATATTTACTTGATTAACTTGATTTGAATATTCAATAACTGCAGATTCAAATGCCGTATAAAAATTTACTGCTTGCATTTCGACATCCATAATTGGATATCCTAATACTTGTGCTGCATGTTTTGCAAATTTATCTGCATGAGATTGAAATGTAGAATCAGTATCAAAAAATCCAAATGGAGTACTACCAGTTGTAAAAGAAGAACTTCCGGGCCATATTGGGCGATTTTCTGAATAATCCATTTCTACGCTTCCTTTTCATATAAATATCAATATGTTTCGTTTAGAAGTTTTAAAATTTCATCTAATGCTTGATGCCGATGATTATCTAATAAAATAATTTCATTAACATATTTTGATTTAGTTAGTTTTGGTACTTCATGTACTGCAGAATCGTTTCCGAATTTCAAATCGATTTGATACCGGTCTCCGGTTAGAATCATTATGCTTTCTTTTCCTAATCTAGATAAAACCATTTGTAGTTGTTGTTTGGTTAAATTTTGAAATTCATCTACAATACAAACAGCATGATCAAAAGTACGACCTCTAAAATGTGCTAATGAAACCAATTCAATATTTTCTTCACGTTCCATTTTTTCTAAAATATCTGGTTTATTATAAACTTTACGCATATTGCTACGCAATGGAACTAACCATGGTTCCATTTTTTCTGATAACGAACCAGGTAAAAATCCATTATCTTCGTTTGATACTGTAGGGCGTGTTATAATAATCTTATTGATTTGACGTTTAAAAAACATATCTAATGCAACTTGAACTGCTAGTAATGTTTTTCCAGATCCAGCTTTACCCAAAATAAAATTGAACGGCGTTTCTAAAATTTTTGATTTTGCTTTTTTTTGTTCGTCTGATAATGTAATTGAAAACTTAATATCAGTTTTAGGTGGAGTTTTCTCCCGATTTTGCGTTGCCATAATAACCTTAATTAATTTAATTTTGTAAGCGTACTCTCTCGAAATGTCATTGATTTGAGCGTTTCTATTTTTCCTAAACACATTTGTCTGATTGCAAAAAATGTTTTTCGAGCCGGGTATGGGGTCATAATTTTTATTTTTATTAATTCTCTATCAGTACCGAGATCTTGTTCTATATGAACCATTAAAACTAAACGAATAGCTCGAATTCGATCTAGTACATCAATTAGCCGTCCATCATAACGAATTTCAGCAAACATTTCATATTTCTGTCTTTCTACTGCCATACTTCATTTTAATATAAATATCATAACAGTAAAAAAGGGTGACCGAAGCCACCCTTTCTTTTTTAATTAGTTAATTCGTTAATTGCTAATTCTAATCGAAGTTAACTATTAAAGCGTGTTAAGACCATGAACGTATACTTTTCCGTAGAATTCTGGACGAACTACTTGCTTCGCGTAACGTGTCATGACACCTTTACGTGGAGTGAAGTTTACCGGATCGTATACAAGCGGAGTCATAATTAACGGAATATATGGAGCAAATACAGCACCTGTTTCAAGGAACTGTGCACCGCGGAATCCCATTAGGATTATGTTCTCTAACATGTATGGGTTTTTGTATACGGTATAACGATTATTGATTGCACCAATTTTTTGTACGCCGGCAGCAAATTCCATTTTGTTACCATCTGTGTCAGCAGCAAATCCTGGGATAGACTCAAGGATAGTTGCAACTGCAGGAGATGTTACTAAGAAGTTAGCACCACCACGTAATGTTTTTTGGTGAATTTTATTAGATACTTTTTGAAGTTTGGTACCTAAAGTTTGGAACCATCCACCTTGGGTGTTATAGAATCCATCACCTAATCCTGGAGTAGCTGTACCAGCTGCTAAAGTTGTAAAGTTAGTACCATCAAAAATTGTATTGTTTCGAGCTGACCAATATTCAGTTGTTGGAGCTGCTGAAATCAACATATCAAGAATCTCAAGATCGATTTCCATTGATACATACTCAGACAACATTGAAGTCAATTCAGCCTCAGCATCAATTGAATGGTATGCGTTAAGGTCTTGAGCGAATTCAGGTGTCCATACAGCCTTTAACTTACGTGTTTTAGCAACAATTGGATTAGACTGCATTTCTAGATTGATTTCTGGAATGTCGATATCAGTGTTATATCCGTTTCCGTAAGCACCTTTGTTATCTTCAAAATCACCACGAGATACATCAGTCGGTTGTTTGCTATAATTTAATTTCAATGTACCGGCGCCGATAGATGATGAAATAAATGCAGCTTGAGCTGTTGTTACAACAAATGATGCAGTGTAGTTGCTATTGATTGTTGAAAATGCTTGAACTGGGATAAGTTCAGATGAACCTGAAGTAAATGTCCAAGAACGAACTGCATATAAATCTGCATTTGTAGGAACATTAACTGTTACCATTTTGTATGATGCAGATCCTGAATATACAGAGTCACCATTAACTTGAGCAGTGGTTGGAGTAGAACCAGTTGCGGCAGTTACGACTGATGATGTTTCGTTAATTGAATAACCAAAACGTCCAGCACCATAAAGACCTCCGCTTGGATCACTTGTTGTAGTAGTTACACCAAACATTGAGTCATCAGCATTAGGAGAACCAAATGGATCGCCTGTTCTGTTCAAGTTGTCATTATCAAATCCAGGTTGAGCTGTACCATATTTAAAGTCTAGATAAAATACAAGACCTGATGGCAAGTTCATTGGCTGAACTGAAACGAATTCTTTTGCAGCAAATTCAGCAAAGATACGTCGTACCAATGGAAGTGCTACACCAGCCCACTCTTCAGATCCTTGTGCGGTACCTGTTTGTGAAGCTTCTTTTACTAATTGTCGTGCTTGGTTTTCAAGCAATTGTGCCATACCGGCACGTTCGGTCTCACCTCTAAGACCTTCTAACAAACCTGTTCTTTCCCACTTTGCAGCTAAAGCTTTTGCATTGTTTCTTTGAACAAAGTCGTTAGTTTGAAGTAAGTTTGAAATACTCATCTTTTTTCCTTTGTTTTTTGTTTTTTTTATTTTACAATAATCCTGCTAATTTTTTCCATCTGTTAGCCATTTCAAAACCTTCAGATAAAATTTGTGTTGTTTGTTTACTAGGTGCAGTTGTTGAAGTAGCTTTTGATGCATATGATTCTTTAACTACACGTTTTTTTGTTGGACGTTTGAAACTTTCAGCTAATGTAGCAAAAACCAATTTTGCTTCACGGGTTGATACCGCTCTATCAAAATTTTCAATTACTTTCATTTTTTGTGGTTCTGATAACTCAAAGTTACGGAACAATTTGTTTGTATATAACAATTTAGCATTAAGAAGGTTAACTTCATTGATAACTGATTGAAGATATTTAACTGTTCGATATGCTTCTTCTAGTTTTTCTTCTTTGTCTTCCAACTCTTTTACTAACTCATCTTCTTTTGTTGCTGGTTCTTCTGTTGAATGCATTTCTCCTTCTTCTCGCAAAATTGCTTCAATGATTTCATCAATTGAATCATCTTCTTCTTCCTCTTCTTCGTAATACATACCTTCTGGCATCATTTCATCTTCTTCTTCACCATGCATTTCTTCTTCCATTACTTCAGTGTCCATATCGCCTTCCAATTCGCGAATGATTTCAGAAATATCAAGATCATCTTCCATTTCCATTTCCATACCTTCATTGTACTCAGCACTCATTTCTTCTTCCGTTTCTGGTTCTGCCTCAGGCATTTCTTCTTCTTCACCAGCCATTCCCACTGTAAATGAATAATCATTTCCTCCAACAGATGCTGCTAATGTATCATCTGTCCAAGTAAAATCATCTCCACCTTCCATTTCCACGTTGTCCATTTCTGCTCCAGCATCTGCTCCAACTTCCATATCTGTTACTTCATCGTCTTCGTCCATTAATTCGGCGTCTAACTTTTCAGCAAACATTCTTGTAAGTTGAGGCTGGAATGCTTCTTGTAGAGCAATCTTTGCGTTTGCTAATGCAGTTTCTTTAACTGTTTTAGCATCTGCAATCGCTTGTTTTAACAAGTCCGATTTTGCCATTTTTTCTCCTTAAATTTTGTTTTTTGGAAATAAGATTATTTGAAATCTTAATAGAATATAAATAATTTAATATAGACGCTATATAAAGAATGAATAGCGTATTCTACAATAAATATAGGTACGTTTGAAAAAACAGTAAAAAAGTCCCAATTTTTTTAATTGAGACTTTATTTTTTAATATTTGTTATGTAAATCTTGAATTTTTTGTCGATGTCGTGCTTTTGATAGTGTATCTCTATTTTTAACACTTGGTTTTGTAAACGTGCGATTTTCTTTGATATATTCTAATACTCCCGTTTCTTTAACTTTGCGTTTCCATAATCGCAGTGCAAAACTTAAATCTTGATTTACTACATTTACCGAAGCAGAATGACCCGGTATAATACTTTGATGTTGTTTTTGTTTTTTATTCATATATAACTATTAAATGTTTCCTTGTTTTTTTGTGGGTTGATTTTTAACATTAAATCTAAAATGTTTTAATTCTGGCTTTTGTGCTAAATATCCTTGTAATTTTTGGGACTCTAATGCAGGGTCTTGACCTAATCTAAAATAAAAATAACCTATCTTGCCCGATGGCGATAATGTTTTCTTTATAATAGTAAATCCTTTGCGTTCAGCCCATTCTTGAATCTCTTGTGCTACTGCTTGTGCGTTAGCTGGATCTCGAAGAATATATTCTATGCCGCCGCGATAATCAGTTAAGTTGTTAACTAGTTGTGCTTCATCTAGATCAGATTCAGTCATGCTCTGCATAAGTTCTTTTGTTTTCTCTAGTTCTTTATTATATGCTGCAAGCTGTTCTGGATCAGTTGGTAAGTTTGTTTTATCTGCTTGTTCTCGTAATCCGAAAAAATCACGATACAATTTTTTAAATTTGCTCATCATGCACCTATATTATAATAATTTTTTTTACAATATCCAAATTAACCAACTTCAAAATAACGATTCAAATGATTGCCAATATTTTCATAAGCAAGTGACATTCGTTGCTGAGCTTCTTTTAGTTGCATTGCAGCTTCTGAAAATTCTTTATAATCTTCATGCATTCGCTTATTTTCTTTTTTAATTGACATATTTGAAAACCAATCTTTGTCTTCGGTCATAATTTTATCAGCATTTTCTACAATATGTTTAACGCGTTCAACAATTTCTTCTATGTCATTTTTTCCATAGACCATTTCTCCTAGAGCAGAAAAGTTTTTTACTGCTTCTTTAAATTGTTGTTTTTCTTGCACAGTCATTGGAGCAGGTTGATCTTGCATCATTGTCTCTAAAATAAATTTTAAATTTGGAGTTCTCATTATATTATCCTACATTTACCATCTTCACATAAAATTGATGTAATGATGTTATTCACTTTTGAATATTTGTTTGTGTTTAAATTGTTATTTACTGATTCATTCATTGATGTTGGTCGCATAAATGCGCCATGGGTAGATGGATTCGATACGAAATCCCAACAAATTAATTCAAAATCTTCTTGAACTTCTACTACGCCTTCATTGCGTAATTCTTTTACCGAACCTAATCCGCGAGAAGATATGCCCAATGTAATACCTGCTCTAAAAAGTTCTTTTAAAATTTTTCCAGACGGCGTATCTAATACTTGAACGGTACCATTTAAATCATCACCATTCCACCAAATTTTCAAAACATTGTGAGAAACATTGTTTAAGTTAACAACTGATGATTCGGGATGATCTAATTCGCCTAATGCTCGATGTTGATCAATATATTCTTGTTGATATCGTTGGCATTCTCGTTGCAATATATGTTTTGGATATATCCGGCCATTTTGATTTTTAGCTCCAGCACGTTGTAAAACTCCTTGTACAACAAAACCACCTGGTATTCCATACGCAGCACCGTTTGATTCATTTAACGAACCAACGGGTTTAAATGGCATATATTCTACAATTAGTTGTTTTGACATTTTATTCTCCTAATGATCTTACTCTCTCTGATATTTTTATTAATCGTTCTGATATTTTAGATAACGCATTTTCTACTGATGAACCGTAACCGGTTTTTGCAATATTTGATTCTGTTTTTAATTTAGATGCGTAATTTACCGTACGTTCAATTTCTTGCAATTGCCGTGCAACTTCTTTTATAGTATGTTTTATTTTTTGTTCTGGTGTTGTTTTTGCATCACCTGTTGCATACGCACGATATGATTCAATAAGTTTTTCATATTTTGAATCCATTACTTCGGCAACTGCATGTTTCATATGATTAACTGTTTTATCTTTTCTTTTAGATAACCCCGGGGTATCTGTTAGATTGACAGACGGATATTTGTAATTTTTATGTTGCCAAAATGCATCATCTTCTGCAAATGGAAATTTATCTGTATATTCTTCTTGTTCGTCTTCTGGTGCTTGATAATCACCTAATTTCCAATTTGGGGAAACAATAACTGATTCATATGTTTTTGATTTATTTTTCCATTTACCTGGTTTAGCAAATGCTGCAGGAGTATTATATCCGGCAATTGCACCCGTAATATTTTGTTCTTCTAAATCTTCTTCGTCTTGTAATACAGCTCGTTTTCTAACTTTGCGACGATGATGTAAATATTCATCAGATTCATCATGATCGCCATCATTATCAATGTCATCATCTTCATGACCAACAGCATCCAATGATTCTTCTAAATCTATAAATTTTTCTTCTATTTCCCGTAAAAATGATTTCATTGATGCAACCCTTTCAATTCTTTAATTAAATCATAATAACGTAATAATGACAATACATGAGATTCTTTGATTGTTTTCATGTTTTCTACAGTACATAACATTTCAGAAAGTTTTTGTACTTTAATTTTAGTTACTTTATCTGTAATTAATTTAGATTGTTGTTGTAGTTGCGTTTTAATACTTGGAATAACATGTTCAACATATTGTTTCAATGATGTAGTATCATTAACATTTGTAATGTATTTATTTAACAATTGTTTTTGTGGTGCATCTAATACTGAATATTTTTCGTTAAATTTGTCTATTAATATTTTGTATGCTAATATTCGAACATCTTGTGGTTGTTGTTGATATGCTTCTAACAATTCATCTTTTTTAACTTCAGGTTTAGATGATATAAGTCCGGTTTGTAATATATAATTTTTACATTCCATCAATTGTTTAGGATTATCCGTTTCATCATATTCAAACAACATGTATATAGATGCCATGGCTTTATAATTTGAAATATGAATTTTTGCAACATCTGCAAATACGTAATTTTCCTGAATCTCTTTTACTAAATTATATTTCTGACGTTTTAAAACCGTTTGATTTAGCTTTTTATATGATTCTTTTATCATGCGAATATAATCTAATCCTTGAGCTTCCGTTCTAAATTGTTGTTCTTTGTTTAAAGCATTGTACAATTGTAATTCTTTTGCTAATTCAGTATTACGTCCAAAGTATTTTTTAATAATGTCAACAGTTTTAGATTTGTTAGAAGACAGCGTTTCAGACGTTAATTTTCTAACTAAAATTTCAAATAGTATACCGGTGTTTTTGTATTTCGAATGTTTTAGTTTTTTCATTAGTTCCTTATACAGTATTTCGGTTTTAAATAAATATGTTTGTATTTATAAAATATTATTTTCATCTAAAATAGTCCCAGCATCGTTTTCTTGCTGATTTTTATTTTTCAATGATTCCGTAATGATATTTAATCCTTTTGATTTTTTTGATTTATTTAAGTATCGCAAAATACTATGTGATTCAGTTGCTACGGGTTTAACGGTTCTAGCTGTTCTTGGATCTGGTTGAAATGTTGATTTTTGATTTTCAGGACGAAATGCACCATCTATCGCTTTATTACCAAGCGGATCCCAACCAAATTCATTTTTGTGTTGACCAAATTTAATTCCTTCTTTTGGACGACCCCCTGGATCTTTCTTTTCAACTTCGTCTGATGACATATGAATTGATGCTAAATCGTGTGGCGTTCCAAATGATACGCCGGTTACTGCAGGATCATTACCTTCTTGTTCGATTTGATTTTGACGGAAACGAAGTTTAAGATCTTCAATGACATCGGTTCGTTGTTGCAGCCATTGATCTTCTGACATATTGAATATGTATTCATACACATATTTGTCGGATACTAATTTTGAATCGCGCATTGCTGTAGCTAATGTCATTTTTTCAGTCATTAACGCAACTTTTTGTTGGTCGTATATAATTGATGGAGCAGTCAATTCTAATTCAAAGCCGATTAAATCTTCTCCTTCGAATCCTTGAGCATATAAATGTACAATTGCAATTTTATATAATTCTGATATAGCAATCTTTTGAATTCTTTCAATTGTTCTAGCAAATCGAATATCCATTGATGCTAATGTACTTTTGCCTTCAACTGCTTCTTCGAATCCTAAAAATGCTTTTGGAATTCTAAGTGCGGCCATCATTTTGTGTTTGATATAATTAATATCATCGATACCTGTAAATGTCATTCCAGGCAATGTATCAATTGATGTTGATGATTGACCTCCACGAACTGGTAAATAATAATCCTCTAACATATTAGATAAATTAAATTTTAA
>SXGQ01289692.1_pt1 | contig 22691 bp, 43 predicted proteins | sample 3178371 | NCBI WGS metagenome assembly SXGQ01 (sample SAMN11356859, study PRJNA531348) | freshwater metagenome | isolation source: freshwater sample F1-20 | place: China: Fuxian Lake, Yuxi | collected 2017-12-25 | reverse complement strand
GAGAACTTGCTAAATCTGTCCAGTGCGAACGACATTGGACCGAAGAAGATATTGAAAAGTTTGCCGAGTTGATTGTTCGGGAATGTGCTGGCGCCTGTCTTCACGATGACTGGGAAGATCCTAGGTGGGGGCGATTCTATGCTAACAAGATTCGTGAACATTTTGGAGTGTAAAAATGATGAATGTGATTTTTAATCCGGCAATTATGAATCTTGTGTTGGTGTTGTCACCGGTATGGATTATGCTTTTGGCAATGATTTTTATGGGAGAATGGTAATGAAATTTATTTCAGTAAGTGTGTTACTTTCGATTGTATTACTGTCAGGCTGTGGCACTGTAGGTGGTACAATCAGCGGTGTTGGCGAAGATCTACGCAGAGCTGGCGACTGGATTCGCAGTAAATAAGGAAGTTGTATATGAAATATCTAATAGGTTTTATTGCGGGTGTTATCGTTGCCACAGTTGGTTTTAACGGAATTGCAAAGATTTTGGATCGCGGGGTCAGTGAAATTCAAAATCAAACCAAAGAACTGGCCAAATAATCTTAGGAAACAAAATGGCTCAATTTAATGTCATTGCAAGAATTCGTGTGCCCAATCCTGTAGCGCAGGTTTGGAACGGCAGTTCCTACCAAACAGACACACGAGTACAGGAAATTCGAACACTGATTACGGCCAATAACTTTTTTGAAGCCAAGGCCATGATCGAAGGCCAATATGGTAGTAGCTTGGTTGGCCAACCAATTATAACCGAAAGTCGTTGATTTTTGGTAAAACTAATTCAAAATATGGTTGACATCAAATTCGTTTTCAACTATAATTTGAATATGTTAGCAAATGGGTGCTGACATTTTTTCAACTAACTTGTTTTTCAATGGAGTTTTCTATGTTTAAAGTTGCTGGTGTTTCTACTCTTAAAGGTGAAGTTAAAGTTCGTTTTGCCAACGATATGACTCGTGTCAAAGTGTTGACCAAGAATGGTCACAGTGATATTGAGCTAATTGAACTGCCACAGGCCATGGACAAGCCTGCTGTAGTTGCACATCTCAAAACCACTGAGCTGTATCAGAACCCTAAGTTTCAGGCTGCTATCGACGCCGCAGATGCCAAGTACAATGGCGCCAAGGTTGTCAAAGTTAGCAAAACAAAAGCTGCCAAGCCCAGCCTTGAAGCTATCAAGAGCCGTGCGAAAAGCGCCGAAGCTGTTGCTGAGTAAGCAGTGGCAAACTTAACAAAGGGCCTACGGGCCCTTTATTTTTGAAAAACACACAAGTGTGCAAAAGAATGAAATATTTACAAAAAATCTATAAAGAAATCAAATGGGAAATTCAAAACAGAAATCCTGAATTGGATTAATTCATGTTTTGGTTGACAATGTACGCAGTTTAAATGCCATTCTAAGGCTCACAATAAATACTTAAAGTTGGAGAAAGCAATGAAAAAAATTCTAGCAATACTGGCATTGGGCACAGGTTGTGCATGGGCACAGGATGTGTTTGTAGTCAGTGTACAACCGAGAATAGTTACGGTTCAGGAACAACAATGTCAACAGGTTGCAGTACAAAAACCTGGTTCTAGCGGCAATGCAGCCGGGGGCGTGTTGGGCGCACTGGCAGGTGCTGCTATCGGTAATCAAATTGGCGGCGGATCAGGCAAAGACATCGCTACCGCGGCAGGTGCTGTACTTGGCTATCAAATGGGCCGAGGTGAACCACAGGCTCCTGGTGTGGAATATCGCACTGTTTGTAATCTTGTACCTGTAACAGTACAACGAGGGGAAATTGTAACTTTTAACTATAGAGGTAGAATTTTTACACAGACATTTGGAAATTAAAATATGACTAAAACAGCAAAAACAAATAGATTCAGTTTTTTTAAACAAGTAGTTTTTGCTGTCAGCGTAGCACTGTTTGCAAGTTTTGCTCGAGCTCAAACAAATCAAATCAAACAACAACTGCCAGTGGCCTGCGGATCTATTGCTAATGGTTATTTGGCCATGAGCCAATATAAAGAAATGCCTTTGTTCGTGGGTTTAGATTCACAGCACAATGTTGAAAACCTAGCAGTAATTGTATTTGTTAACAAAGACAAAAAAACATTTACAGTAGCATTATTGTCTAAAGACAACAATCTTTTCTGTGCTATATCTTCGGGCGAGGGACTTTACTATTTTGCTGATCGAGAACCGAACCAATGACTGTACATCAAGGATTTAACACAAGACTCAAAGAAATAGCCAGTAAAGCAGGTATAGATTTGTCTATGGAAATTGAGTTTTTTGGTGAACTAGTAGCCGAAGAGTGTGCCGATATAGCCAAGCAGGCCTATGTATTGCAACTGCCGGCTGCTCCTATAATATATAGACATTTTCATTTGATTAATCCTGATTAGTGAAATGAAACACCTAAAAGAAGTTAACATGAAATATTTTGAACATTTAAAATTTGCTTGGAGTATTGCTTTTGCTAGTTTTATTCATGGTATATTTCCTTGGTTATTTTCAGATTATGTAACTAAAAAAATTACCGGGTCTCCCCCAAGATATAGAATCCCAGCTGATCAATAATTATTGAATATTTGGTATAAGATTAATTAATTTAATTTTTAAGAATTTAGAAAAAAGGTATAAATTAGTCGGAGTTTAATATGACTACCCATAAAATAAATTTTTCAACATTATTACAATCTAGATTTTATCATTTAGGTTTGCATTCTGTGGATTCAAATAATGTGCATTCATTGCGTAAAATTTCGTGTTTTGATGCACATTGTTTTCCTAACAAATACAGCATCAAGGATCTTTTTCTAAAAAATTATAGTTCATCCGACGGATATATTGGTGTTTCATTGGCTCGAGCTTTGACTCCTTCTATCGATCAGCATTTAAAAAATGAAATAGTTGAGCAATGGGCGCAGACTCTAGACATAGTAAATCAAATTCCCGTTGAACCAAGTAACGTGCATTTTGCTATGCAACCACCCGGTGTACCTTTACACAAACATGTGCATTCTCGAGAATGCAAACAAACTGTTACTTTTTGTTTTACATTTTATAATAATGCAGTCACCGGTTCAGAACCTAGTAGGTTTATAATTAGTAAACAAGACAAGGATTACAATTTTTATTACCCACAGGGACATTTTTATTACACTTTCAAAGACAACCCACCGCATCAAAGTATTTCAAACGAGTGGCGTTTCTTTTGGATTCATGATTTTGATCAATATGTGACTGTACCTGCAAATGATTTCCAAAAAATGGAAATTGAATATAATAATTAAATTATTAATATTTGAATTAAGTCTTTTACACGAATTTTTATAGATAAATGAAAAAACTTATCAACATAACACCGAAAAGATTGTTTACATTTGGTTGTAGTTTTACTGGTCATAAATGGCCAACTTGGGCAGATATTGTGTCTAAAGATTTGAGTGTTAAACTCCATAATTATGGTTGCGGTGGGGCAGGAAATCAATATATTTTCAATTGTATAATGACAGCAGATAACTTGCATAAGTTTAACGAGCAAGATCTGGTTATGATTTGTTGGACTAATCTTGCAAGAGAGGATAGATATGTAGGTGGAAAATGGATTACTCCGGGCAATATTTTTTCTCAAAATGAATATGAATCTTCCTATGTAAAAAAGTATGCAGACAGCATAGGTTATGCTATGAGAGATTTTGCAACTATTAAAGCTACTTGGGAGTTTCTAAATAATCGTAAATGCCAGTTTCATATGATGAAAATGATAGATTTTGAAATGGTTGATCAATGGAACCACAGTGATCAATTACTTGATGCAAAAAACCTTTTTGATCAATATAAATTTTATTTAGATGATATTACACAAAGTTTTTACAAAGTATTGTGGAATAATAACATCCAATTAAAATTTAACAAAGAAAAAAATGATATACATCCTAAATACAGAGACGGACATCCTCTGGTATCAGAACATTTTGAATATTTAGAAAAAACTTTTAATCATAAATTTAGAAAACACACTGTAGATTTTGTTGAAGAAAAAAACACGGCTGTTATTAACAGAATAAAAGAATACTGTGATAAAAAAATTGCAATTTGGGAAGATAAAGCAATATTTGACGATATTTTTCTATAATTTTTTAAATATTGAATATATACTGTAAGTTATTGCTGTATGAAGCCGAGAGAAAAGTGTTCTGGACGCAAGGGGTGTTACAACCGTCCTTTAACCAAACCCAGCAATTCAACTTTGGGGTCTCCGATTCTTAACAAATAACTTTTAGACCCATCATTATACCAATGGGTCTTTTTCTTTGATTCAAAATAATCTATAGAGTGAACCCAACCATCCGGAATAATATCATCGTGTTTGAATCTTTTCTTCTCTTTTGTTATAAGATTGTAATAAAATTTAGTTCCGTAAGAACCATTGTTGCTTCCTGAAACTTTTTTGGAAAGATTTTCGGATCGTTGTTTTCTCTGTTCTTCTGTTAGTCCTTCCCAGGTATTTGGATTTATTATACCCATCTCAACTAACTTAGACCAACCAGTTTCTTTGACTTTACTATATGTTTCTTGGGTCCAATTTTGTGTCCCGCCTACTTTTATCTCTCCGGATGCTATCTTGCGTTTATACGACTTAATGTTCGGTCGGTCTTCTTTGGGTATAGAATTAATATGCTCAAATCCACCAATGCCACCAGAACGCATGTTGTAGCAGTATGGTTTACCTAAATGTGAAGCAACTGTTTCTTCCTCTTTTAACAGACAATCCGTTTCGTTGTCAAATACAAACAAAGTTTCTCTTATAAAATTTTCTTTGCCGTATTTCTTGACGGCATTTATTATTTGAGATCCGGATCCATAATAACCATCAAATTGATGTGGATCTATAGTTTGGTAATGTTTACCAATATAAAATTTGTTGTTGACAAGATTGATTGTTTTATATACAATATAGAACATGATGTGTAACCCTTATAAATACAGTTGAGGACAGTCCCGAGTAACCCCGGGGTTGGTGTTAGTTACCGCTAACACCTTACTCAACTATTTATCATCGTATGAAGGAATAAGAACAATTGACTGGACGCGGAGGGCAGTTCCCCGCCCGGTCCACCAGAAGTGATATTGGATAGCGATGTAGCCGGAAGGTCAAGAGATAACTTCAAAGATTTGCTTATAAACTGTATTCCAGTATCACTCCTAATGGGCCGGAAATAGGTTCGACAGGCGATGTAGTATTTGACCAGACGGTGCGGTAGGCGATGACCGCAAATCAAGCAAAACTTATAACTGCAAACGCAGCTAATGACGAGGTCTACGCTTTAGCAGCCTGATCTCCGGGGCAACTATGCCTTGTAACTAAAAATAGTAATAGGCTCTTCGGGGCCTATTTTTATTATAATGTTACTACAAATTTAAACTTTTCTTTCTGTATAAGTATTAGATGATTGAGTTTTTATATACACTTGCAGTTACCCATATTACTATTATCTGTGTAACACTTTATCTTCATCGTGGCCAAGCTCACCGAGGCATACAATTTAATATTGTAATAAGTCATGCAATGCGACTTTGGCTTTGGTTAACTACTGGTATGAATACCAAAGCATGGGTGGCTATACATCGTAAACACCATAGATTCTGTGAACAAAAACAAGATCCGCATAGTCCTCATGTATTTGGAATTCTCACTGTGGTATTTGGTGGAGCATTTTTGTATGCTAGGGCAGCAAAGGATCGAGAAACACTGTCGGTGTACGGTGTAGGTACTCCCAATGATTGGATAGAAAGATATGTTTACACACCTTATACGTGGTTAGGTGTTGTAATAATGTTAGCTATTAATTTATTTTTATTTGGTTATTGGGGATTGGCAATTTGGCTAGTACAAATGATTTGGATACCTTTTTGGGCCGCAGGTGTTGTTAACGGCATCGGGCACTATTGGGGCTATCGCAACGGAGACACAAAAGATCGAAGTAAAAATATTTTTCCTATAGGTATTATTATTGGCGGTGAAGAACTGCACAACAATCATCACTTAAATCCTTCTAGTATAAAACTCAGTAATAAATGGTGGGAGTTTGACATAGGATGGATGTGGCTATCGATGTTGAGATTTTGTAAACTTGCAAAAATTACAAGATAATAGAATTCATAACAAAACAAATTATATTTTTTGTAACTTAAAAAAGGTTGCAATTAAATGCTGTTGATGCTATAATTTAATTATCAAAACTTCAATGATGTAGTTATGAAATTTTACCAAGAAACTACAATATATAAAGACAATATTGTTGTTGGCACATATTTGTTGAATGACAGTAAGAGTTTAATGTATGCTTATGTGCCACCTGATAGCAAAACTGTCAAACAATTTAAAAATCCTATTAGGATTGATATCAGGGGTAGACAATTTAAAGAAGTTAAAAATACTTTTAAATATACTATTCCTAACGAAACTCAGACTAATCCTCGATGGGAAGTTCGAGGCAGTAAAGGGGATTTATATATTGTAGAACGCAGCGAAAATGGGTTAAGCTGCACTTGTGCAGGTTTTAAATTTCGTGGTCAATGTAAACATATCAAGGATTTTGAATAATGGACAAACCCTATCAAGTGATTCGTGATCTTGAGCTTCATTCTAGTAGGTTAAATAAAGAAGCTATTATACTGACTCAAGCTGAGCACAGCAACAATGAATTTTTTGAAGGTTGTAGACTGGCATTAGACAGCACTGTAACTTTTGGACTGAAACAAATACCGGAGAAAAAAAATGCGGATGGTCCTGGTCTATCTTGGGATAATTTTACTCTCATTATTACTGGTTTCGTTAATCGTCAAATCACCGGCAACCTCGCTCGCGATACCGTTGACCGTATGATGCATTCGGCTACCAAGGCAGAATGGAATGATTGGTATCGCAGAATTCTTATTAAAGATCTAAGATGCGGTGTTAGTGAAAAAACTATTAATAAGGTTGTAGAAAAAAACTGGCCTCAATATTCTGTACCAGTTTTTAGTTGTCAACTGGCGCACGACAGTGCCAATCATGAAAGTAAGGTCACAGGTAAAAAACTAATTGAAGTAAAATTAGATGGTGTAAGAGTTATTACTATTGTGTATCCTGAAGGTCGTGTGGATCAGTTTAGTCGTAATGGCAAGGAGCTGGTAAACTTTCCACACATAAAAGAACAGTTTAGTAAAATAGCAGGTGGATTAACTGTGCCTTATGTTTTTGACGGTGAAGTAATGAGCAGCAGTTTTCAAGACTTAATGAAACAAGTGCATCGTAAAGACAATGTACAGGCTCAGGATGCTGTGCTTTATCTTTTTGACATTGTTCCATTAGAAAACTTTCAGAATGGCCGTTGGGACAAGCCACAGTCTGAGCGCACAGCTACACTACAAAATTGGTATGACTTAGAACAGGAAAATTTATCTAGTGTGCGTGTTTTGGAACAGGAAGAAGTGGATCTTGATACCGAACAAGGCAAAAAATTATTTAAACAGATCAATCAAGATGCCATCGATGGCGGCTATGAAGGTATTATGATCAAAGACACAAATGCACCCTATGAATGTAAACGCAGTCATGCTTGGCTAAAACTTAAACCGTTTATTGAAGTGTCGTTGACTGTTACCGCAGTAGAAGAAGGTACTGGTCGTAATGTTGGTAAACTAGGTGCTTTTGTGTGCCATGGCGAAGATGATGGTAGGAATATTGCTGTTAATGTGGGCAGTGGTTTTAGTGACAGCAACCGAGATGATTTTTGGATTGGTCGAGATAATGTATTGGGTAAAGTCGTTGAAGTACGAGCCGATGCAGTAACAAAAAATCAAGATGGCTCTTACTCTTTACGATTTCCAAGGTTTCTTAGGTTTCGTGGTTTTGAAATTGGTGAGAAAATTTAACATGGAAAAACTGGTAGTTAAAGAATTACTGTACGGTGGTTTAAAAGAGATTATCACTAACCAACGGTTTTATTATTACAGCACCGTTAGTTCTGGCTACAGTCATTTTACCGATGAAGGTTTAGAAGCTGTACAAAGTTATATGCAACTTATAGCTCATAAAATTTTAGAAGCAGAACAAGCCGATTTAGATTATCGAGCCAAAGAGTTAGTGCTTAAACAATTAAAAAATTAACATGACGAATAAAATAAAAGAAATAGCAGATCAAGCTAGATTTAGACCTATGGGTGGTAGTTGGACATATCGTTTATACGATGAATTTGAAGAAGAATTTGCTCGTTTACTTTTACAAGAATGCTGTGTAGTTCTCCAAAAATGGAAAGGTGAACCTTTTCCTTTTGATGAGGATGTGGCAGTAAGTTTAATTAAAGAACATTTTAAAATAAAATGATCACAAATAAAAAAATAGCAATTACAGGCACAACAAGAGGCATAGGACGCTGTTTACTTAATAGATTAAGTAAAGAAAATTTTTGTTATGAATATAATCGACCAGAATTTGATTTAGAAAACATAGAAAGTTTAAAAAATATTTCTTTTAGTGATATTGATATTTTAATTTTGAATGCAGGATCTATGTATGCTGGCAAAGGTTTATTTAGTAACCATTCATTAGAAGATTGGCCAAAAATTATTTATTCAAATTTGGTCGGTAACTTAGTTCTAATGCAAAATTATATAAAACAAAGAGACCAAGGGTTAATAGTAGTATTAAGCAGTATGAGAGCTGCAAAATTTACTGGCGATGCAATGGTTTATAGTGTTGCAAAAACAGGTTTAAGCATGGCTATAAACAATCTTCGAATTGAGCTAGATCAACAAAAAAAATCTATTAGACTTTTAGATGTAAAACCTAGTTTTACTAAAGCAAACAATCATCCAGATCATGCCGGAAGGAAAGTTTCTACTTTTGACCAAGTTGCAGATGGCATAATTGCTGCTATGATCAACCCGCAATTGGAAGAAATAAGATTTTAAAAAGGAAAAATATGTTACCCAGTAACTGGAATGAATATACTGTAGATCAAAAAAATCAATGGTTGCGATCAGCTCTTGCTCAAGACCTCAACATTACTTTTACAAAAGTAGATGGAACTTTACGGACTATGCCCTGCACACTACGCTCAGACGCACTGCCGACAGTTTCAATCAGCGAACAAAAAAAACCTAAAGTTTACAAATCGGACACTATTAGCGTTTGGTGTTTAGACAAACAGGAATGGAGAAGCTTTCGCGTTATGAATGTACAAAAAGTTGAAGTGTTGTCAACTAAAAGTTAAATACAAGCGTTAATATATTAGCAATATTTTGCTAAAGTTTCAAAATAAAAGGAGATAATATGAAACAATTAGTTACTTTGATCGCCGCAGCATTTGCTGTTACTGCATTTGCCCAAGCACCTGCTAAGAAAGAAGAAAAGAAGCCCGAGGCTAAACCTGCTGCTGCTGCACCTGCTGCTGCACCTGCTGCTGCACCTGTTGCGCCTGCAAAGAAAGAAGAAGCCAAGCCCGCTGATAAAAGTGCGCCTGCCGCAAAAAAGGATGATAAAAAAGCTGCCGAGCCTGCTAAGAAGTAAACTTAACGGGTTAAATGACGGGCCAATTGAATATCAGCTAGATATCCATGGTTTTTATAGACGGCAAGAATTTATCAAACTTTTTGGAAAAATTGACGACTATATAAAATCTAGGTTACTACTAGCAAGACTTTTGGCTTTGCGTAAATATAACCAAAAATGGGCATAACATGCCCATTTTTTTATTTGGCAAATTTATTTGATAAATGATTATCTTAAACGTTGCAATTGTTGCTGTTTTAATGCATAATAGTTCTATCTGCGCTGTGTCACACAGTCAGAAACTTTTAAAAGGAACTTAAAAATGTTTTCAAAAGAATCTAAAACTCAACGACTGCTCAATGCTTTGCAAACCGGTGAAGCAATGACTGCCAGTCAAATCAGCAAGCGTTTCAGCATTGGTAATCCCCGTGCTGAAGTTAGCCGCATTCGTCATGCAGGTTTTGCTGTTTATGCTAATCAGCGTAAAGCTGGTAACGGTGTCCGTGTTACCGAATACCGTTTGGGCCGTCCTAGTCGCGCCCTTGTAGCTGCCGGCTACCGTGCCATGGCTTTGGGCCTGTGATACTGTAAGTATTCACTGTAAAGGCACTTAGGTGCCTTTTTCCATTTATGCATTTATAAATAGTTTAGAATTATTTGCTAATAAATCTCAATTCTGCTATAATATACTCATATATTCAAATTGAGTAAAACCAATGAAATTTTCTGTTATCAGCGATCTCCATTTAGAGTTTGCAGACCTTGAACTACCTGGCGGAGAAGTTTTAATTCTCTCGGGTGATGTCTGCGAAGCTAAACATGTCTACTCCGAATATGATGTTCAAAACATTATGAACGAAGGTGGGCCCAGTAACGGCAATTTTAAACGGTCGGATCGCTATACTCGTTTCTTTCACGAAGAATGTTCAAAGTATGACAGAGTTATCTATGTTATAGGTAACCACGAGCACTATGGCGGAAGATTTGACAAGACTCGCGACTATCTAACAAGTGTGCTGCCTAAGAACATTGAGCTATTAGAAAAATCTTATACTGAAATTGACAATGTTGTTATAGTAGGTGCTACACTGTGGACTGATTTGAATAAAGGTGATCCCATCACTGCATTGACCTTAAAGTCTAGCATGAATGATTACCGTGTTATTCAAAATTTCTATAAAGACAAAAATTTATATTATAAATTAACTCCCGAGGAAACCAAAGCAGATCACATGGCTGCTCGTCAGTACATCAGCGACATTGCCAAACAATTCGCAGATCGTCCTGTGGTTGTAGTAACACATCACAGTCCAAGTAGACTAAGTACAAAGCCTAGATATCAGAATGATTATCATATGAATGGTGGCTACAGTAGTAGTTTAGAGAACTTGATTGAAAGTAATCCAAATATTCAATACTGGACGCATGGACACACACATGATACTTTTGAATATTTGGTGCATCAATGCACCGTTATTTGTAACCCAAGAGGCTATGTTGGTTACGAAGAAAGACCAAAATTCTTTGACCCAACCGTAGGTTTTGTGTTATAATAGCTTATCTGGCGTTAGTATAATGGATAATACAGTGGCCTTCTAAGCCATTAATCCAGGTTCGATTCCTGGACGCCGGACCATATAACTAATATTTTTATCACAGTAAAAATACTAGTAAATAACTTTTTTATAAGGAAAAATTTAATGAAAAAAACTTTAATTGCACTAATGGCTGGTGTTGGAATTGTAACTGCCACACAGGCTCAGGTTACCATTTCTGGACAGTTTGATGTTGGTTTGATCAATCCAATTGGTGCCCAGCATACCCGAGTAGATCAATCTGCTAACGGTATGAATCAACTTGTATTCAGCGGCAATGAAGATCTTGGTGGCGGGCTTCGTGCTACTTTCCGTCTTGCTCAACGATTCAGTCCGGAATCAGGTGCCAATGATGGCACTGCGGGCAACCGCCCAATGTTTCAAGGTGAATCCACTGTTGGCCTTGCTGGGAATTTTGGTCATCTAAGGTTGGGTCGTGCTGTTACAGCATTCCAAGGTCCTATTAATGGCACTGATCCTTGGGGTACAGCCCAAGCAGCAAGTTTAGCTGTTTTAACTACAGGCTATGCAACTACCAGTGATTTTAATGCTGGTTCTGGATCTGGATTGGGACGAGTTGATGGTATTTTTTATACCAGCCCTAAAGTTAGTGGTTTTACTACTTCTGTCACTCTGGGTCTTAAAGACAGTCAAGTTACCGGCGCAACCACAACCAGTCCCAACATGCTGAAAAGTTTTTGGGTAGCTTTTGATCAGGGTCCTATCAGCGCAGGTGTTGGTATGGAATCAAACCGTGAAGGCGACAAGATTAAAGCAGCATTGGCTTCTTATGACCTAGGTGTTGTTCGTGTAGGGGGGACCTACGCAGTGCTTGATCCTGTGTCTTCTGCTGCTGATCGTAAAAGCTTTAATTTAAGTGCTACTATGCCTATGGGTCGTATGACTTTAAAAACAGGCATTGGTCAGTCAAAAGCTGATAACGCAACATCAGCAAGTGTTAAAAAAGTAGGTTTTGGTGTTGACTATAATTTCAGCAAAAGAACTTTGATCTATACTTCTGTAGCTCGTGATACTGGTAGTGCAACTACTGTTAATAAAGTAGGTTACGACATTGGTATTCGTCACTTCTTCTGATAACATTCAATTATCATAAGATTTAAATCCCCGCTCATGCGGGGTTTTTTATTTCTAAACTATTTGACAATGCTAGAAAAATATTTTAAACTACTGTTTGTATGACTGATAAATCTAACAGTGCAAAGGGAAGAAACAGTTTTGATGCCAATGTTGGCGGAGACATTGTTCAGTTTATAAATCGAAATGTAACCCCTTATGCCACTGAAGCAGGCGGTCCTAATTTTGATTTGGTTCCCGTGACCAAACAAAAAGATATTATGGTTAATGCAGCTCGTATGCATGCCAAACAGGAATACGACAGAATTATGGAGCTAGTATCTGTTCTGCAAAAACAAGCTTCAGATATTAAAAAACGACTAGATCTCACAGATGCTGTGCATTCGGCGAAATATGATTTTCAATTGTATCATGGACAGTACTACTGGTTAGTTTGGGATACAAGACATAATTTTACAAGATTAGTAATTACGGGTCCCAATGATTGGGGCACAGGTGTGCCCAACAATTATCAATATTTGGCACACATACAATGGTTAGGTGATCATACTTGGAGAGAAATAAATGACTAACAACAGCATAGATACTTACACTATTAATATAGATTCTGGTCTATACAACATAAACTATCCAACTGTAAATTTAACAAGCGGATATAATATTGCAACCTATGATATTGCAACCTCGGGTGCTATTCAAGGAACAGGAACTTGGGCGCAGCCTGTGTTGAATGCCACTTCTCAGGGTAAAATCAGCATCACCGGCGAACAAGCTGATATTGATATAAATGGTAAAAGTTTAAAAACTTGGATGGAAAAAGTAGAACAAAAACTGGCAATTTTAGAACCAAATCCAAAACTCGAAGCCGATTGGGCAGAACTTAAAGAGTTGGGCGACAAATATCGGGCCTTGGAAAAAGATATTCATGAAAAGATGAAAACCTGGGAAATTTTAAAACAACCAGAATGAAACTAGAATGTGTAAAAGGTGAATATCAAGTGTCTTGGGCTGGTCATGCTGACCGCGCTTATAAAGCTAAAAATTGGTGCAACGAACAATTTGGTGCAGGCTGGGGCGAAGTTAACAGTATAGGCCCGGGCGGGTCTGGGGTGGCATTTTGGCGATTCACATTTAAACGACTGTATCACGCTCAATGGTTTATGTTGCGTTGGGCAGATTAGACAGAAATTCTAAATTCTAGTATAATAAAGTATGACTACAATTTATATCGACGGAACAAAAATCAGCACTTACAATGCAATATTTTGGGCTGCAAACGAATTTGGATCTGATTCATTTACTGTAACCACTCCTTTTCCTAGCCAACTTTGGCAATTTAAGTTCAAAAACGAAACACAGGCCACAATGTTTGCATTAAAATGGGCACATTAAATGCCTATAAGTATACAACTAAGTGTGCAAAATTGGCACAAGCTTAGATATCGTCTTAAAGAAGATTATAAGTGGAAACCCAGCATTCTTATGATTAGATCAGTTATGCGTGATCAACTAGGTTTTACTCCTCGACTGCATCATTATTGGAATGAACAATCGGGAGAATATTGTGAAGACATGTATTTGGATTTCTATAATGATCATCATGAAACACTTTTTAGATTAAAATACAGTGAGTACTTGCATGATTAATATAAAATTTTGTATTGAAAATCCATGGTGGAATAGATTTGAAAGCATCAAATGTTGGAATGGATCTACGCCTTTCAAAAATAAGTTTTGGGAAGTTCAAATTCTAAAAAGCGACGACATTATGGCATTTGATCTAAGAATCAGCCATCACTGTGATCATGCAGGTCCAGACCTGTGGCTGGGTTTATTAGGCTATGCTATCAATGCTAAAATATATGACAGCAGACACTGGACCAACGATAGTTGGGAAATGAACATAGAAGAAATAAAATGAATACCGAATATTTTGAAAAAAAAGGGTACAAGCCAAAATACTTTTTAGGCGATAGAGTATTTGGTCATTGGAATTCTATTCCTTATATAGGATCCGTAGGCAACGACACAGTAATTTCTTTGGAAGAAGGCCCAAGAATTACTGTAATTTTAGATCTTCCGATTAAATATAATAATGTAATTCACAACATTGTTGTTACAAAACACAAATACATCAAAAAACTTGTAAATTTTGATGAACTCCCCTCAAAAAAGAAATAAGGAACATTATGAAAAAAGTTTTAGCCACAGAAGTATTGTTAGCAGATAAGCCCAAGGGTATTTTTGTTGAGGATGTAATTCCACCAGCAAGTTTTACTTGGTTGCCTTTACCAGATTTGCCACATCCTCCAGAACACTTTATACAAAGAGCTTATGAATTGCAGGAAAAAGGCAGTAAAGGTTTACTAGAGGATGTTATTCTAAAATCTGGTTATATTACAAAAGAACACAGAAATAGAAATATAATTAAAAATGGACGAGTGCAAAAAGCACAACATCAAGTAGGATTTAGTATGGGGGATGATTGGGAACAATGGGTACGAGAAAATATTACTGAATATTTTTATGATACCAGTGTGAGAACCACAGGGTCCCCTGATCCCGACAATGCTACAGAATTAGGTCCCCACACAGACGGAACAAGGCTTAGACTTTTTTACTTATTGGAAAGGGGCAGTGAAGAAACCAGCACAAGTTTTTATGTAAAACCGGGTTGGCCCATGGTTGTAGATCATCGTAAAGTACAAAAAGATTCTACAAAAAGTCCACATGTTGATAATGTGGATCAAGATGTAGTAGAAATTGACAGAGCGTTCTTTCCTATCAGACAGTGGATTTTATTAAACAGTTGGGTATTACACGGTGTTAATAACATTCCCGATGTATTTAAAAGATTAAATCTGCAAATTGCTATACCCAGTAGTTCTATTGTACATCAAATAAAGTTTCAAAAACCCTGAGCAAGGCATTAGTTTTTTACTAGCATTAAATATTAAATGCTTAGTAAAATCCTATTTTTATTTTTATATCTTAGTTTTTCCATAGCCAATGCTCAACAGCACAGTATCATTGTTTATAATGTTGACCAAGACGCTATTATCGATCAATCCAATGCCGACATAATTAGACCGATAGCCAGCATTACTAAATTAATGACTGCCATTGTAGCTTTAGAAAATTACGATTTAGATCAAATTATTAAAGTAACTAAAAAACAAACAGTACAGGTATCAGAGTTGATAACGCGGTTGTTAGTTCGCAGTGACAATTTTGCAGGAGAAATGCTTGCAAAAAATTACCCTGGGGGTAGATCTGCTTTTATTACAGCGATGAATGACAGAGCTAAACAATTTAATTTGAATAATACGCGATTCATTGATCCATCTGGTCTAGGTATCTTTAATGTCAGTACTGCATTTGAGATAGCTAAATTAGTAGCCAAATCATACAGTTATGATTTTATAAGACAAGTAGCCAACAAACCTGAAATAATAACTACCATTAAAACTAAATATGGTGATAAACAAGTTCCTGTTTATTCAAATACCAGCAGGCAACTTTTGGTAGAATTTAATAATATTATAATTACTAAAACTGGTTTTACCTCTGGCGCAGGCCGCTGTATTGCTATGATGGTAGAAAAAAATGCTCAAAACACCGTAATTGTTATTTTAGGAAAACACACAAAACAACAACGCGACAATTTGGCAAGACAATTGATAGCTGGAATTTAATTATTCTGCTACAATACAGTATGAAAAAGATGAGCCGGAGCCCTGACAGATATAGTTTTCAAAAGCGTAGTTATCAGCGTAAGCTTGCAGAAGCCAAAAGCGCAGAAAGTGTAGCAGCAGCTAAACAAATGTTGGAATTGTATGCAATATGGAATCAAAAAGACATAGAGATGGAAAATAATCCCGAGTGGCAGAAAAATAACATGAGCTACGATCTCTGCACCACCGATTGGATCTTACAAAAGGTTCGATCAAGTGAATCTTACGCACAAAATTTGTATGCTGCTATGTGCAACAACAGTTTTCAGAAAATAGACACTTGGCCAATTTTAAGTGATCAAAAATGGAGTTGTAGTTGGCGCAGTGCCGGAGGCATTATTGCAGACATGCGTCAAGAAGGCGATTATATTGATTGGTATTGTTCAGGTATCAGAGATACCGGTTGGGGAGAAGATGATACAAAAGAATATACTAAAGAACAGTTAGCAAGACTGGCTGTCACTGACAAATTTGTTAGTGAAAGTAATGTTACTGAAGAAATTGAACAGGATTTAAATAAACTAGGATGGCGAGTAATTAAAGATGACGAATCCATTTACTGATCAAGCACGATTTATGTTGGCCTGTGATCAAACAGTTGATCACTACAATATTAAACAATACGAGCTATATTATACTCTAATCAAAGAAGAAGTGGCGGAGTTAATGGCTGCACACACTGATGACAATCATCGGGAGCAATTAGATGCTTTAATTGATATATTGGTTGTAACTATTGGCGCTATTCATAGCATGGGTGCAGATGGCGATGGTGCCTGGCAGGAAGTGATGCGTACTAACTTTGCCAAAATAGATTCTACCACAGGCAAAGTTCGTAAGCGTGAGGACGGCAAGGTCTTAAAGCCCGTCGGGTGGGCCCCACCTGATCTTAAACCATATTTAAGGAAAACAAAATGACTACAACTTTAGTTTATCGTTCAGCCAGTGCTATCAATGATGCAATGGTTCGCGTGTACCAACACATGAGTCTTGCAGTCATCACCAGCATGGCGGTAAGTTACTTGGTAGGCACAACACCTGCTTTACTACAATTTTTGTTTACAGGTGTAACTAAGTGGCTTATTATTTTTGCTCCGTTAGCGGCAATCTTAATTTTTAGTTTTGCAGCGGAAAAATTTAGCAAACAGGGTTTATTGATATTTCTGCATGCATTTGCCGCATTAATGGGCTTAAGTTTTAGTACAATATTTGCTGTGTATACCATGGGGTCGATTGTATCTGCTTTTATGGGTGGTGCCATATTGTTTGGTACCATGAGTTTTTATGGATATTTTACAAAACGAGATTTGAGCAGTATTGGGCAGTTTATGGTTGTGGGGTTGATTGCAATTGTTATTGCCAGTATTGTTAATATTTTTATAGGCAGCACTGTGATGCAAATGGTTATCAGTGCCATTGCTGTAATTGTATTTTTGGGCCTTACTGCCTATGACACACAAAACATTAGACAAACAGTTAGCCAAGACACCGACACAGGCAGAGAAGAAGTACTGGGCGCACTTACACTTTATTTAGACTTTATTAACTTGTTCCTTAGTTTACTGCAACTATTGGGCGGAAAAAAAGAATGAAAAATTATTGGTCATGCACACCGTTTGCTGATTGGATTCGCGGTACCACAAAGCTTAAGGCTGGTACAGGTGAAGAATGGGCCGAATGGGAAGATAGAGCAAAAAAACAATTTCCTTTTCGTTGGTGGTTGGCTGAAGAAGGTTTAGATAAACTTCAAACTATAATTACCTACATCCCCAATAAACTTTATAGTATAAAATATTATATCAACAATCGTTTTATCACTCGCACTCACGCTCTTACTGCTCATCCCAGAAATATTAAGCCCGGGCAGTGGTGCGATGTTGGTAGCCGCTTTCTTCCTTGTTTGTTCAATGAGCTACAAGATTTTGTAGAAGTTGAACTTGCTTGGTGGCACTTGATCTGGGAAGATAAAGACAAGCGAGCAAAATATAATGCGCCGTGGTGGCGATTTGGTTGGTGGAATTTGCGACTTTGGCGCTGCCCCCAGGCCGGTCTAGATAATTTAGATTGGCAAAGTAAATTAGTGGCCGACGAATCTTGGGGTCTTAACCCCGGAGATAAAGGCTACGGTGAACCTACTCATCAAGCCCGGGCCGCGAAAGAAATTATCGCACTGTATAAATGGTGGACGGAAGTTTATCCTAAGCGTCCAGATCCACACGACGCCAGCGGATGGACTGAATACTGCAATCGTATGCGCGAAGAAAAAGGTGAAGGCATTCGTTGGATTGGCGTTGAAAGCAGTATAAAAGAAACCAAAGCATTGGGTAAAAAAGCACTAAAGTTAGTTAGAAAAATAGAAGCAGACTATGAAAAAGAAGATGAGCAAATGATGATTCGACTTATTAAAATTCGTAATTCACTTTGGACCTGATATGGAACTTATTTTTGAATTTTTAGGTTTTTTGGCACAGGCAATTTTTTGGGTATTCATCATTTATGCCTGCTTAATACTGTTTAATGTTCTAACATTAAGGTCTAATCAACAAGAATTAGGAAAAATAACAAAAAAATTAAATGATATTGTACATCGTGTAAATGTCGAAAAACATCATGACATATATTATTGGTTCGATGAGGATAATGGAGAATTTTTAGGCCAAGGTCGCACTGATCAAGAATGCATCGAACATATTAAAAAACGGTTTCCTGATCATTTATTTTTCTTCCCAGATAACAGAATGATCAAGGCTCCAAATTGGACTTTTGAACATTATAAAATTCAAAATCAAAACTAATACTTAGGTATTACTTGCTAGATATTACATTTTCTGCTAAAATAATAACATAAGAAATTTGGAGTTTTCGATGACTATGCATCTAGCACACCCTGCACTAACCTTGGGTGGGAAAAGAAAAGGCAAAGTAAAATTTCGTAGTGCCGAAGAAGCTCGTAAAGCACGAGATTTGGCAGCTAACTGGGAATCCTTAAAGCAAAAATATGGTACGCCTGTTAAGGAGAAAAAAGTGGGTAAAATTTTCGAACCATTGCATACTGCATACAAACTATCTGCACCCCCGGGTCGCGATCTGCCCCGAGTTGGTCGCAGTGTCCCGGATACGCATCTAGGAGCAGTGACCAGTAAGCCGCGACAGCATTATACTGGTGATAAAATGATCGGCATCGGTACACTACACAAGAGCAATGCTGTGCCTATTTTTTCAGACGAAGATGCCAAAGATCAAGCAAGGATGCGGCGTGGATAAGTATAATTATTATGGCATCAAAGACAATTATGTCTGGTGTGCCATGCACTATAACAAAGGGCACGCTGGCGCTTTATTGCCTAATTTATTTCACCTGTCAGATAAATTATGGATGGAAGGACCGCGCGGCGGAATCCTAATACTTAAAAAAACGCCTAATTCAACACGGATTCACAGTGCTTATTATTTAAAAAAAAACAGCAACTCGATGAAAGAATTCATGTGGATAAAATTGCAGGCTAAACAAATTAACTGGACAAAATAACTTAAGGAGAAAAGTAGCAAAGTGGCCAAAGAAGAAGCAATGAAAATGCAGGGCAAAGTCATTGAAGTATTGGGCAATGCCATGTTCCGTGTACAAATTGAAAACAGTGAACATCTTGTGACCGCCTATATAGGCGGCAAAATGCGTAAACATGATATTAAAATTATTGCTGGGGATCGAGTTACTATAGAAATGAGCCCCTACGATCTTACTAAGGGTCGCATTATGTACAGGCAATAAATACTTGCATGACGCAAGATATAAAACAACTAATAGATCTAGTAGAATCAAAAGGCAAACAATTAGAGCTTAATAAATTACCCTATGGCCGCGGCGCACTAGCGCCTGTAATGAGTAAATCGACCATCGATTATCATTATGGCAAACTAGCTCAGGGTTATGTGGATCGTTTCAACAAAGGACAAGGCGATCCTATATTCAACGAAGCTGGTGCTTTTTTACATAATATACTGTTTAGTCAGTTTCAAACACCTAAACCCAGTAATCAACCCCAGGGTGCCAGCCTAAATCTAATTAAGAAAAAATACGGCGGTTTTAAAGAGTTTAAAGAAAAATTTAAAACTGAAGCCATGAAAATTCAGGGCTCAGGTTGGATTTATTTGAGCCGAACTGGAGAAATAAAAACCATAAAGAATCATCAGATTAAAAATGATATAGCATTGTTAATTGATTGGTGGGAACACGCTTGGGCACTAGACTACGGTGCAGATAAACAAAGATACTTGGATCGTATTTGGCAGTTAATAAACTGGGATCGGGTAAATATAAGAATATACGCTGGCAAATAAAATCATTGCTAGAAATTAATATCTCTATGTAGCTTGCACTAGCTACAAATAATACCAAATATATGAATAAAGCAAAAATTTTATATTACTGTCCTTCGGTGCAATCTAACGATACTTTTAACGAAACGTTGTTTATGCCCACACCGCCGTTACACCTTAATAGTTATCTTAAGATATATCATCCTGAATTATCAAACAGAATTTTTTGGAAAAAATTTCAGTTTTTAATGTTAGATCAACAACAGTTAATTAATAAAATAATAGAACATGACATTGACATTTTATGTATAACTTTATACATCTGGAATCAAAAAAGAGTTCTAAATCAAATTGCAAATATTAAAACTAAAATACCCAAAGAAGTCAAAATAATAGTCGGCGGTCCAAGTACGGAAATTGTAAGAAATAAAAACTTTTTGTTACAAAATCCTGATATCGATTTTGCGGTATACAGTCAAGGTGAACAAGCTTTTGCAGACATACTTAATCACATTTTTGATATAAAAAAACTTTCACTATTAACATGTAAAAATGTTGCATGGAGAGAAAATAATAAAACAAAAATTGCAGATTTCGAATTTTTGCGATTAGATAAAATAAATCCTTATACAAATAGTCGCGAGCTTGTAAAGCAAATTGTAGATGATCCAGATTATAAAAATTTAAATTTAACTTTACCTTATGAAACCAGTCGCGGGTGTCCATATACTTGTAGTTTCTGCGACTGGACTTCGGGGCTAAGTCATAAAACTTATTTTAGAAAATTCAATATAGAAGAAGAATTAGAATTTTTTGCTGAACACGGAATTTTGCGTTTTCATCTATCAGATGCAAATTTTGGTCAAAGAAAAACCGATATTGAAGTTGCAAAAGCTTGGGTAAAATTAAAAGAAACAAAAGGTTATGATTTTAAAATTCATAATACAAACTTTTCTAAATTAGAAAAAGAAAGAGTATTCGAAATTGTTGATATATTACTTAAAGGCAATATTATAGAAAGTTTAAAATTTGCAGTACAAGATACACATGAAAATATATTAAATAATATAGATAGGCCTGATATTCCCTGGGATCAGCATAAACTTTATATGAATAATGTAAAAAATAATTTCCCCCATATAGATTTTGGTATAGAATTAATGCAGGGGTTACCGGGGCAGACTAGAGAAACTTGGGAAAATAATTTTATTAATATTGCTCCTTATAAACCAATTGTTTACACTTGGACTATTTTGCCCAATAGTCCTGCTGGTTATGACAATGATTATAAAAATAAAATGAAACTTAAAACACTACATTCTAATGTTTCATTTTTGAATGAATTGCGCTGGGATGATTGGGACGAGGAACTCTTAACTGAGACAGTTGTTCAAACTTATTCTTACGATTTAGACGATTACGCTTATTTTACACTGATAAGTCAAATTTTTACAGATGTAAGATTTTGTAAAATATTTTTGCAAAAAAATAGAAAGGAAATAATTTTTTTAATAAAAAATTCCAATAATTTAGATAAAACTGTAAAAGAAATTAAAGATGGAATAGTGCATTCACGGCCAAAAGATATAAAAAAATCTTTATTGGAATTTATAAAACAACTTGCATTAGATAATCCTGCAGAATTTACTAAAAGTGAATTTAAAGAAATTTTAAAAAACGAGAACTTATGCTAAATTTGACAAAAAATGCAATAGATAAAATTAAAGATTTGTTAGCTGAAGAAAATAATGCCAATCTAAAACTACGAACATTTGTGCAAGGGGGAGGTTGCAGCGGTATGCAGTATGGATTTACATTCGATGAACAGCAAAATGATGATGATTTTGCTATAACCGACAGCGGAATAACTGTGTTGGTAGATAGTGCTAGTATGATATATTTAGACGGTGCTAGTATAGATTACAAAGAAGATGTAATGGGTAATAGTTTTACTATTAGTAACCCCAACGCACAAACAACCTGCGGTTGCGGCAGCAGTTTCAGCCCATATTAAAGTTTTAAACCCGCTAAATAACTAAAACGGGTTTAAAACAACTATGGCTTTATTACCAAATATCAATGTAGGAACAGCACCTAATGATGGTACAGGGGATACCATTAGAAATGCGTTCATCAAAGTAAATGAGAATTTCCAATTTATTGAAACTTTTTTCCCCAATACAGATGTAGCTAATTTAACTGCTAATATTACTAGCACAGGAACTAGCACATTTAATATAGTAAATGCAGCAACTGTAGGTAACGCTGGGACAACTTTCACAGGCGCCACAGTTAGTGCAGCCACAATAGGCAATGCGGGTTCTGCATTTACAGGCGCCACAGTTAGTGCAGCCACAATAGGCAATGCGGGTTCTGCATTTACAGGCGCCACAGTTAGTGCAGCCACAATAGGCAATGCG
>SXGQ01444751.1_pt1 | contig 22697 bp, 15 predicted proteins | sample 3178371 | NCBI WGS metagenome assembly SXGQ01 (sample SAMN11356859, study PRJNA531348) | freshwater metagenome | isolation source: freshwater sample F1-20 | place: China: Fuxian Lake, Yuxi | collected 2017-12-25 | reverse complement strand
AAGACCCTGTGGGTGATCGTCAAGAAATATGCCCAACGCGCCGGCCTGCCGGCGACGGTGAAGCCGCATTTACTGCGCCATTCCTTTGCCACTCACTTGCTCGGCGGGGGCGCTGATTTGCGGGCGATTCAGGAGATGCTGGGTCACGCCAGTATCGGCACCACGCAGATTTATACGGCAGTTGAAAATTCGCAGCTGCTTAATCAACATGCCCGTCATCACCCCCGCAATCGGGTTAAAAAATGAGCCGGCAAGCCGGTATTTTAATTTCCTTCGTCCTGCTTATGTTCGGTGGGACGATGTATTATTTGAATGAGGAGTATCCCGAAAAGGTTACGTTAGCTCGGTTTGGTTTAGGCATTACCGTGCTCGGTTTACTCGTGCTGGGCGGAAGTATTTTTTTTCCTGCGGCTGTCGACGCCGTAAAATTCCCGCGCCGCGCACTTACGTGGCAAAATGGCGCGCCACTTTGGCCACCGCGGTCGCCGTCTGCGTGATAATTTCGTCGGTCATCGCGGGGTTGATCGCGAGGGAAAAACCATCGGCGAGCATGGCTTCGGCCACGGGACAGGAGACGGTGCGGTAATCCATGGTTGTGCGACCGGACTCCCGCAGCGGCCAGGATCCCGCGAAGAAACTATGGTTTTGGAAAAGGGGGTAGCGGTAAACTGGTTTAGGGATATAGCCGGCTTGGACTTGAACGCCTTCGGCTTTGAGGGCGGTGACGAATTCATCGCGCGAGCAACGCACGCGCGCGAGTTCTAGCCGCATGAGGCAGAACCAAAAACTATGGGTATCCTGGGCGTCGATCTGCGGAAAAAGCACGGCCGGCGGCGCGAGCTGGCGAAGGTGGCGGAGCAGGCGAGTGCCGAGGTCAATGTGGCGGGCAATGATGCCAGGTAATTTTACCAACTGGGCTCCCGCGACGGCCCCTTGCGGTTCGCTCATGCGGTAGTTGGGCGAGAGAGCCTCGGGGTTGCGGTTGCCGGTGACGCGGTCGTAGTGCTTGTCGCCCCATTTGGTCAGGGTGGGGCCAAACCGTGGATCGTTGGTGCCGACGATACCGCCGTCGCCGCAGCTGACGTGTTTAAATTCATTAAAGGAGTAGCAAGCGAGATCACCGAAGAGCCCGACGGGTTTTCCGCGATAGTCCGCACCCCACGCTTGGGCGCAGTCTTCGATCACGAAAAGATTATGCTCCCGGGCAATTGCCATGAGCGCAGCCATGTCGCTGGGATTACCCGCGAGATGCACGATCATGATCGCTTTCGTTTTAGGGGTGATGCGGCGGCGCACATCTTCGGGATCTAGATTGTAAGTGTGCGGATGGATATCAGCGAAGACGGGAACGAGTTGCTGATACAGAATGCCGATGACGGAACCCATGTCGGTCACGGGCGAGGTGATGATCTCAGAGCCCGGAGGGAGTTGCAGAGCGGCGACCGCAATATGCAGGCCGGCGCTGCCGGAGGAGCAGGGCATCGTCCATTTTAGCGGGTAAGTTTTTTGCAACTCACGGCGGAGGGCGTCGCATTGGGGCCCGTTCCAATAAAAGAGCGACGGTTGCTCCACCATGGCAGTGAGGCGGGCGATTTCCTCTGCGCCCCAGCGATGATGGACCGGCAGGGTTGCGGTGACGGCGGGGGCTCCGCCGTGCAGGGCCAGGCTAGATGCGGTTTTCATGAGCGGGGGGCAGCAGCGGAAAGGGCGTGAAGAAAATCAGGGAGAGAAAAAACCAAACCAAATTCTAGGGCCACCCGCCACAGGGCTTGTTCTTTTTCGCGTTCGGCGCGAGCCGTCTCACGATTCTCAACCGCGGTGGTGGCTTCCGTGATAGTGGAGCAAAGCACGCCAGAGCGACGCATATCCACCATGCCGCCCGGAGACATCAGTAGGCACCAGTTGAGGGCAAAACCGACATAGATCAGGTGATTGATATCGTGTGCTCGGCAAAGAGCGGCGAGTTGGGTCCCATCGGCCGCGATGCCCTCGGCGCCGATCGGGCGCGCGGTCGCCGCAAAATCAAGTTGCGCGAAGCCGGCGGCGATATCGGCCGCATTGTGGGCGCCCGGAGAGCCCTGCGCGGCCCGGAGTTTTTGCAGGCTCGCGTACACGGGATCGGGCGCGAGGGGTGCTAAATGGGTGGAGGGCCCTGCAAGTTGGACGGCGCGTTGGTGGCCGGGGAGGTGAGAATAATAATCCTGACTGCCGCCCACGACGTGAAAGACCGGCAGGGGTGAGCGGCGCACCGCCGATAATAGCGGGGGGAAAACGTCGGCGAGGATTCGTTCAGCCCGTGCGTGGTATTCAACCGCTCGGCGCCAGCCGGGGAATTCGTGCGCTTGGCCGCAATCCCAGGCATGCATGACGACCAGCGCGGTGTGCGCTGGGGCTAGTTCCGCTTCCACAGTCTGCCAACCGCCATACCCTTCGCCTGGGACGGGGAGCGTAGGATCGGCGTCGAATTGCCGGTAGAGTCGGGCCGGAAGGCGCATGGGTTGTATTTAGTGGTTAAGGATTTTTCACCTTAGCTGGGCGGGAGGCGCGCCAGAGCAGACCACCAATAATAAAAAGCAAGCCGCCCGCGATAACATTGATGCTGGGCGGGGCCAGGGGCGATGAGGGTAGCACGACGCACGCGATCAGCACCAACCCAAGCAGCACGCTGACCAAGGCCAGCATTTGATAATCGCGGAGACCGCCGACGGCAGCTTCAGCGTCAATCGGCACCGGCGTGCGCAGATCGAGATCAAAGCGGCGGCATTCCGCGCTCCGCGGATCATCGGCTCGATAGTAGAAAGCGGAAAAGATGAATATCAGCGTAGCGGCAATCGTCGCGCTGAGAATATTGCGTTCAAAGACATGGTCAGGAAATGCCCCGACGGCGAGCAGGCCAAAGGCGGCCACAAAGGCGGCAATGCTCGAGGCCATCCCCGACCACCACGGAGTTTTACGGTAGATCATGCCCAGTAGCACCGGCACCATGAAGCCAGGTCCGGTGAGCGAATAATATTTAAGCCCAAAATCAAAAGCGCCGCCGGTCCTCGCGATAAATAAGGCGGCGAGGATGCCGAGTCCGCCAATGACCAACATGGTAACTTGCGCCACGCGCATCTGGTGATGATCGGAGGGGGCCGTCCAGCCTAGGCGTCGGCGGAGAGGCACGTAGATGTCGCGGGTGGTGGTGGCCGCGAGCCAATTGAAACCATCACTGGCCTGACCGAGCGTGGCCGAGAGGATGGCGGCGACCACAAAGCCGATCATGCCGTGCGGGAGCAGCAGGAGGGCGAGACTGACATAGGAGGCCTCTTCGGGCGCGGCGAATTGCGGCCACAGCGTCGCGATGTTGGGGAAGAGCACGCGCGCCCCCATCGCGGGGAGAATCCACAGCAACGGTCCAATGAAGGAGAGACCCGCGCAGAGAAAAGCCATTTTGCGGGCACTGCGTTCGTCGGGCACGCTCTGGTAACGCTGCACCTGCCACCACGCTACATTATAGCCGAGGAGAACATTAATGCCCCAACACAGCAGAAAGAGCGGCTGCCCCGTTTGTCCGCTCAGGCCAAAATAGCCGGCAGGGGCTTCGTGCCACAGGCGGGCAAAGCCGGCACCTAAGCCCGCCCCTTGGCCCAGATGGAGGAAGGTGATCGGGAAAATTATGAGCGAAGTGACGAGAATAATCACCCCCTGCACCGCGTCGCTCAGCACCGCGGCCCACAAGCCTCCAATCACGGTGTAAGCAATCATGACGAGACCAACCGTGATCATCGTCAGTTCAAGACCGCTCAAAGTTAACCCAAAGATGAGGTGGGTGCCGCCCGCAAAGCCCAGCGCGGTGGCGACAAAGATGCAGAGAATGTAAAGACCTTGGCCGATGCCGATAATTTGCGGCACGACTGCCGTCACCGAATAAAAATAAGTCGTCGACGGCGAGAAACGGCGGGTGAGAAATTCGAGTGGTGAGTTGATGCGCGCCCGGCGCCAGCGCGAAGCGAAGTAAAAGGCGCCGACGAGGTAAGCCCACGTCGCCGAAGTGAAAATCACGACCGCGCTCAGGCCGTAGCGATACGTGAAGCCCGCCGCCGCCACGAACATAAACGCGGAAAAACCAGATACCCAGTTGGAGACGCCCGCGAGAAACCAAGGAATTTTTCCGCCCCCTTTGAAGTAATCGTCGGTGTTTCGATTTTTGCGGGACGAATACCACCCCACAAAAATCACGATGCCAAAGTAGAGGGCGATGAGCGCGTAGTCCGCATTGTTGACGTGATTAAAATTCGGCATGGGATGAAATTAAAGGCGGAGCCGATTTTGCGGATTCAGGATAACCGATGATTCAGGTCTGACGCCCATCACGTCGGGTCACGAGGCGATCGTGAGGGCGGGGAGGTCGTCAGTTGGGTTGATCGTGACATCCACTTTTAGCCCCCGATGAGTTCCGCGGACGCACCAGTTAGCCCCTTCGCGGGTGACGGTGAGGCCGCTTAGTTGTTCGCCCGTCGAGTGGGCGGCGGCGACAGTGAGCAAGGTGTGTTCGGTCGCAGTCGGCGAAGTTGCTTCGACGAAAGGATGCACGCCCTCACTCGCGGGCAGATCATGCTGACCCGTGGCACAGCTTACGGGCGTGAGCCCCGTGACGCTCGCCTGTAATTGGGCAAAAGGCCGCGTGATGTGAAAAGTTGCGCCCGTGGCCGTCGCCGCCCCGCGGGCATCATCGTTATAAACTTGGAAGCGAAGTTGGACGGGTTGGGCGGCGGTGAGTGCGACGCGATCGAGGATCAGAAGTACATCCGGTTTGAGGTAAAGCAAGGTGCGATCGACGCGCTGCACTTCCGGCGAGACGAGTTGATAGGCCTCGGTGGCTTCACTGGTCACAGTCATCCAACCCGGGCCGGTTTTAAATGATTGGACGCGCGCCCACGCCGCGGAGGCGTTGGTACCCTCGTGGCCATCGTGGTATTGGTGGCCTTGGCCATTAATCAGGAGAGAGGTGTGCGCCGCGGTCAGGCGAAGTTTCCAGCGCGGCGTGGTGTAAGAATAACCAGCGCGGAAAGGGTCGTGGAAGAGACGTTCGCCGTGGGCTTTAAAAATAACACTGTTGCGATCGGCGTGTTCATGATTGGCGGGCCCGCCGCTGCGCAGCGCTACGACGCTATCGGCAGCGGCCCAGCCCGTGCGGGAAACCACGATATCGTTGGAAAGATGGGCGTCTTGCTGCGCGCTTTCGGGCGCGGCACTTGGGGTGGCCTCATCAAACCAGATAAGTCCGAAGGGGGTTTTCATGTCCGCCGTATGTTTCGCAATGTGCTGGGCCAGCGGGTCGCGATGCGTGCGGGCGACCCAGGCGGCGATCGAGACGTCGCTCGCGGTGAGGGAGTCGCTAAAATTAACAATATCGTTAGCGGGGTCGACCTTCAGCGTGGGTACGGCGAGGTTGCGCGGCGCCTGCGTTGGGTCAAAGCCGGTGCCTTTCGTCGGCATCGTCAGAGCGAGGGCGTAGCGCACCGTGCCCGGATAATTAATGAGATGGCGATCATCGATGCCAAGTCGGCGCCAGAGTGTTTCGGCAAACATTGCCAAATGCATCGTGGTGTAACCCCAGTAGCTCGCGCCTTCATCGTAGGCGCCATCAGAGCCATACATGGTGGAGAAAGCCTTGGCGCTCGAGCGAGCGAGTTCGAGCCATGACGCGGCTTGGGGGTGACGACCATGGAGGAGCACCCCCGCAATGCCGAGCGCGGCGGTGGGGATTATTTTGAGATTCGTCGAGTTCAGAATCAGCGGCCAGCGCGCGAGGCTGACGCGGAAAGCTTGCGGGTAATCATCTTCCGGATCGAAGCCCCAGCCTTTAACCCGCTCAGGATATTTCATGCCATAGAGCGTCGTAAAGCAGGCGGGCGCTCCTTTCGTGGCGATATTATTTTCAATTTCAGCCACTTCGGCCGGGGTTAAAACGTCGCCCAGACAATCGAGCGCGTAGGCGAGCGCGATGGTGGCCTCGGAGGCGCGTTGGAGGCCGATCACTTTTTTTCCAGCTTCCAAGAAATAATCCCACTTAGGATAATTGAGCAGTTGGCGAATCGCGAGTTTGGTCACTGCGAGATGGGCAGCATCGTGATTGATGACGTAAACAAAGGAGGAGCGCTCGACGATTTCGCGCACGCGCATCATGTCCGCCACGTGGTTATTGTAGCGGACCGCGTGTAGCAAAAATTGGGTGTCAGCGGCCAGATCAGCTGCGGTCATCGCGCGCCACAGCTTCGCGAAACGGGGGTGCTGAGTATTGGCACGAATGCGTGGGAGGTCAGCCGCATCAAAGAGGAGACCACCTTGAGCATTCGGGGCTGAATCGGGCGCAGCCGCGCGCAGGCTAAGCTGGGCGAAAGGCAGGCTGGCGGCGAGAGCGGCGGAGCTTTTTAGAAACGTGCGACGAGATGAGGTATTCATGGGGGAGGCGGGGTGAGGGGTAGAAGGCGAAAGGCTAAGGGGAAAGGCGGAAGGCAGAAGGCTAGAGGCGAAAGGCGAAAGGCTAGTGGTGAGGGGTTGCGCCGGAGGGACGCGGGCGCTCCCGATTTTGGCGATGAATCAATCGCGAGTTCACTTATATCCCTTAAAATGTTTTGGATCGGCGGGATCTTGGTAACGGGTGGTGTAGGTTTTTTTACTGGCGGCGAGTTTCAGGAAGACATCGACGGGCACCACTTCCGTGGGACCATCGAGTTGCTGCGTGATGGTGATGAGGCTATTGACGTCGTTCGATTCGCGCACGTGGACGAGGAGGAAATAGGGTCGCGTGGTATTGAGTGCGATGAGCTCGTTCAGATCGGCGGCTACCTCGGCCCGTGGGCGGCGCGGGTCGATGTAGTAGTCGTAGGAAATCATCGGCCGAGTATCACGCAGGTCGCGCGTACGGGCGGGGCCGTAGCCATTGATAAAGCCGATCACATTCGGGAAAGCTGCGTAATAACGGTCAACGGTTTCCTTCGTCAGATCGGCATTGCCCACGTTCCCGTCAGCCGCGGAATTATCCATGATCTCCATGATATGTTCATCAAGCTCGGTCATCAGCTCGTTCGCCTCCTGCATCAGTTGAGGGAAGCGCTCCGCTGGGATATGGTTGGGATACATATAACCGGGGCCACTCAGCCCGCCGATAAAGTAGTCGTTGGGCGTGGCGCTCTCGTGGAAATATTCGAGAGCGGCCGGGGAGAACTTGGTCCAGTTCATCGTGACTTGCCAAGCGAAGGGCAATTTTCCGCGGCCGGGCTTGGTCCATACGCCGATGCCAATGCTGTCGGACTGGACGAAGGACAGGTAGACTTTTGCCTCGGCCGTCAGCTGCGCGTCGCGGGCGACATGGTGGTGGTTGGTGAACTTGAAACCGGGCGTGAAGCCGAACTGGGAATTGAAGCTCAGGTTGGGCAGATTGTGCAGGCCCTCCATCTTATGACCGTACCCGGAAAGCAGGGTGGTCCATTGCTCCTCGGTATCTTTGCCGTAGGAATGCCAACCAAAGATAATCGCGCCTGGACGCAGTTCGCTCAGCAGTTTTTGCGCTAGGGCCAGTTCCTCCGGATGCCGCGCGGGATTAGCCGAGAGATCGTGGAAGAACATTTTCTGCTGAACGCCCCAGTCGGCCATGGCGGGCTGGCGCACCGCGCCGGCATGACCGCCCATCAGCATGATACTATCGCGGGAGCAGCGCGCCCAGTAGCGGGTGACGGCGTCAGTGTAGATCTGGGCATCCGTTTGCCCGGTGTAGCGACCGCGGAGGTCATCGATGGGCGGCAGGCGGTGTTTTTCCATCTGCGCTAGCTGCGCGGTCGTTACGACCAGCGCGTTCTCTAATCCTGCAATGGTCAGCGCGACATTCATCGAGGCGGGGACGGCTGGGTCCCAGATAACGTAGCCTTTGGCGTAGTGGGCGAAGCGGCTGAGCGCCTCTTCCGTATTTTTCACTTCCGCAAATTTTACGCCATGCTTGCGCTGGTAGAATTCGAAGAGGGGTTCGGTGATCTCCCACTGAAAATCGCGCGGATGGACAATGTAGAGCTGCGGGGTCGCGCGGTTGGTGAGGCCCTGCAAGCTGAGTAGCAGAACTTTCTCGGGGAGGGCGCCGGCGACCTTCCAGTCGCCGTCCCAGCGCATCACGAAGCCCGTTTTCGCCGGCGCTTCCGCGCGGCAAAGTGTTGCAAAGCTGGCGCAACAGATGGTCAGGAGCAGAAAGAATCGATGCATGTTAGGAAGAGCGGAGGTGAGGCCGGCGAAAGATACGAGACGGCGCGCAAGAGGCGCGGGGCCGGCCTGAACCGGAATCATCCTTTCGGAATTAACCACGGATTCCACGAAACTCCACGGCTGCAGAGATAATTCATAGAAAAAACCTGGCTCAAATCCGTTCACCTGTGGGGTGAAAGCCAGGGGATTTGTCTTTGCTTGATTATCCGTATTCATCCGTGAAATCCGTGGTTAGAATTGGCTGAGCTTGGCTGATTGAGTGGAGTTGAAGGAATCATTTTTCGCGTCAGCTCGCGTATTTCGCGGGCAATCTTCATTTCTGCTCGGGGACTTTGGTGAAGCGGTAGACCAAGGGTTGTGGGCGGGAGTGGTGCAGCTCGATCAGGACTAGGGTCGTGTCGCCTTCGAGCAAACGATACTCGGAGTAAATTCGAAGGATGGCTTGCCCTTGGGAAATTTCGAGCGGGGTTTCGGCCTCGAGGCGGAGCGTGCGGCCAGCGTCGATCCAACTGGCGCGAACGGGGGTCACGCCGCCTTGGGCCGGATAGAGGGCCATGTGGCGTTGTTCGACGCGAAAGAAATTCGGCAAAGCAACTGACTGCGTGGTATCGACCGTATTGGTCGCCGAGAATTTGGTGGAATGCCATTGCATGTCGTGTTGCAGGCTGATGCGAGGCTCGGCGACAGTGATGACTAGTTCCCAGGTGCTCCAGCCATCGAGGGCGGTGCTGCGCGCGTTATCGAGGCGCCAGCGTCCGGTGAAAGGGGAATCAGCTAACGCGGCGAGTGGGAGGAGCAGGAAAAAGGCGAAGGCGAAGCGCATGTTGGAGTGAGTCAAGTTATCGACGGAGCGTGAGGAAAAATCGGGGCGCTGATTACAGGCCAAGCGGCGGGCTTTGGGTCTGAACGATGCCGCGCGGGCGGCGAGTACTCGGGCGAGGTGGTTCCGCTGAAAAGCGGTGGACGGTTGAGGGTTAAAGCGGGCGGGTTGGGCAGAAAAAGGGCGGCGCCTAGAGAGGCGCCGCCCTGAATAGTGACGGTAAACGTTAGTTTAACCGATTAGAACGTGACGGTATTCGTCAAGAGCGCGTTGCGCGCAGGAGAGCGGACATAGGATCCTTCCGAGTACTCTACATCGGTAACGTTATAGATACCGACGCTGGTGCGGATCTTGTAGCCAGCGAATTCCCACGGCACACCAACGGTTAGGTCGGCAACGATGTAGTTTCCGGCTTGGAAGCCGCCCGCGAGAGGATTCCAATCCACGGAACGGGAAACAACCGTCTCGGAAGAGTAACGCACACCGAGGCCGATGCTCGAACCGCGGCCGAAGCTGCCGAGGACGGGCTGGGTGAACGTGTACTTCCCGAAGAAGTTGAACCGATACTCAGGGATGTTCTCAACGCGAGATTTCCACAGGATGTTGGAATCGCGTTGTTGAGTAGCCGTGAGAGCAGCAAACCCCGCCGTGCCTGGTTGGGCATAGACCGCGCGACTGTCTGCAATCGTGTAAGCTTCCGGCATATAGGAACCATTGATGACGGCTTGGAAGTTGCGGATTGGGGTCCAGATGACCTCGGCCTCGCCGCCCTGCACTCGCACATTGTTGCCGTAAGAGCGAATGCGGAAGAGACGACCAGAATTAGCGCCAAACCCATCAAGTTGCACGCCGTTAGCTCTCGCGGCAGTAGCGCCGGCAAGGATAATTGGGTCAGTGCTGTAATTGAATTTCTCATTCAAGTTACTCTGAGCAACGCCATCGTCTTCCTTACGATTTTCGCGGTTGGCGCTGAAGATTGATAGGGTACCCACAATCTTCTGATCCTTCGAAGTATACTTCACACCGATTTCACTATTCATTCCGTTCTCGTTCGGGATCATCGAACTGAAATTCTCGGCATTAACGGCATTCACGAAATCAGCGGTTGAGGAGATCGTTTTTCCACGCCAGCTGAAGCTGTTTTGGCCGGCGGCCTTGTATGCATCGAGCATGGCAGCGGCATACTTTACCTCATCGCCAGGATAGAAGCCACCGATGTTACCCGTGTTATATTTAAACACGGTCGAAACGGAGGCATAAACCGACAGCTGTGGGGTGATAGCATAGGAAGCACCGGCCATCCACGACTTGCCATCTTGATCTTGGGGGATCGTTTTTTGGTAGCTGATGCTGTGGCCCCAGACATTTTCGGGGTACTTGACCGGATCCTTCCACATTTCTTCGTCGATCGGATAGATAAACCAGGGGGCGTTATTGAACTGATACTGGAGTCGCTCGAGACGATTTTCTTCGCGAATACCCGCCAAGACCGTCAGGCGATCGTTCAGCAAAGTACTTTGCAAGTTAACGTAGGTACCTTTCAGTCTCGGCACATACCCGTCCAGCGCGGTGCGGTCTCGGGTAAAGAATTTTTGATTGTCAGGCTGAATTTCAAAGCCTGGGTCGTAGTTGGTGAAGATCTGTCTCACCGGCTTGATGGTGCCATCGCGCTGGTAGATGACTTGATTAATCGGTACGTTCATCCAATTGTACTTGCCCACGTTCACGCCCGCGTAGTCGGGGTTAGAAATCACATTCCGTGCGCCGGGGAGGCCGGCGAAGTTCAGATCGGAGATGCCCGCGTTGGCGTTGTATTGCTGAAGCCATTCTGAGCGTTGATGGCCAAACAAAATCTTATTCTTGGTGCCAAAGGCGTCGTACTTGAGTACGATATCCAAGTTTTGGACGGTGGTATCGCGGTAGTAGCCCGAGGTGTTACCGGTAGCGGCATTGAAGTGGATACCGTCGGCGTAAGGGGTAATCAGCGCCCCGCCTTGGCCGATGTGATCGTCATCCGCATTGTCCTTAGTTAAGACATAGCGAACATCCAGCCAATCGGTCGCTGCAATATCAACACTGGCGCTAACCACTTTATTGATACTCCAGGTTCTGGCGCCGCGGTTGCTATAATTGAAATCTTCATCATAGATGTGCTTGCCGCTCTTGTCGGTGTAATAAGCACCCCGTTTAACCGCTGTGTAGGCCGGCAGGTTCAGATTGCCGGTCGCGATACGTTTATTGTTGATGTACGTACCGTAAGCGAGGGTCGGGGTGTCGGTCATCTGAACGACGTTAGCCGCGAGGCCGTTACCGGCGCTAGCAGTAATCACGTTATTGACGAAGGCCGTATTCTGCGAGGTTTTCGACGCGGCGTGCCAGCCGGCGAAGTCGCTGTAGATCCACTCGTAGTCGTTGGCATTAACCCGTAGATTTGAATATTCAAAGTCTAGGTTGATTTTTACTCTACCGCTATCGAGCGGATTGAGGGTCAAGCTGGGCGTGGCCGTAAAACCTTTGCGAAAAGCAAATCGGCGTTCGCCCTTGGTGTCTTCCCAGCCGCCGACAAAGCGGATAGCTGCTTTCTTCGACAGCATGGTGTTTTGGTCGACCAGCACACGTTCGCCACCGTAGTGGTCGCGTTGGTGAGTGATGCTACCTGGAATATCGCGAAATTCGCCACGCTTCGTGATGAAGTTGATGACGCCGCCGGGATAGCCTTGACCGAAGAATACGGAGGCAGGTCCTTTGACGACCTCGATACGTTCTACGTTGTCAAAATTATGCGAGATGTAGCGAAACACACCGTTACGCATGATATTGTTAACTTGGAAACCGCGCATCGTGAAACCACCCTGAGGGGTGTTCTCGTTTGCAGGCACGCGCATACCGCTGAAGCGGGTATCACCAGAGGCGGCCGCAGAGTACCGGAACAAATCGGTCAGCGTGCGGGCGTTCGTATCGCTGAGGAATTCTTGGGAAAGCACCGAGATATTCAACGGTACATTCTGGATTTCCATGCCGACGCGAGTCGCGGTGACTGCATTCGTCTTCAGGTAGCCGAAATCCTTGTCGCTCTTCACTTCGAAGGGCGTGAGGACTAAGACATCCTTGTCCACGGGCTCAGCAGCCATCGCAGGGCGAGCAGCGGCGGGAGCAGCAGCCTGAGCGGCAGGGGCCGCGGGCTGAGCTTGGCCTTCGAGGGAGGCGAGACGCTTGCGGAGGGCAGCGTTTTCTTCTTGGAGACGGCGAACTGAGTCGTCCGACTGCCCGAAGGCGATCGAAGACGTCAGCAATGCCGCCAAACCGACGACCAGAACTTGCTGGGCGCGGTTGCGGTAGCTGTAGGGGGCTGGTTTCATGCTTATTGGTGGTTTGTAGTTTCCGAAAATGAACGCCGCGTAGCGGGTTCATAAGGTCGGGAAAGGGATAAATGTTAGTGGGTAGTGCCGTTGACGGCCAAAGGGGGTATGAGTCGGGGAGAAACGGTGATGCCTATTCTACCGGATGCATCAAGATTTTCAATTCTCCAAAGCAAGTGGTCAATCACCTTTCTCACCAGCATGGGAAGATTAATGTCTAGAACCGCTGGCGAATGATCAATATTATGGTAAATCATTGGGTTATAATTACCTAAGATAGCTTCGACATCCCGACCCGGTTTTTTCCCAGCTGCCCGCAGGGCGCGGAAAAAAGCACCACAGAAGTGATCGACAGGGATGTACAAGCCGGTGGGCTTGGGGGTGCAGGCGAGGAGGCGCCGAACGAGGACTTCGCTTTCACCGTGGAGGGGGGCGATTTCGAGGTAGCTAACCCCGGGATTCGATTGGCCTAAAATCGTATGGACCGCTAGGCCAAGCTCATTTGCTCGATTTACAAAAGCATAATTGCGAGCAACTACCGCACTATAATCGGGATCTGTTGATATCACGGCGACTGATTTATGGCCGCGTTCCTTGAGGTAGTCAGCCGCCATGCGGCCATTTTCCACGTTATTGGGCTCCACGTAATCCCCTGGATAACTAGCTGACCGGCGGGTCATGAACCACACGTGAGGAAGTTCGCGCAATTTGGCGAGGCACTCAGCGGAGGGTTCCATGCCTTGGATGATCACCCCATCCAAATTCTCACCGGCCAAGTTCCGCGGGAGCTCATCTGGGTTATTGGAAAAAAGCACGCGGAGATCGACGCGGTAATGCGGATCGGTGGATTGAACTTCCAGGAGCTGATCTTGAAACCAGTTGAGATTGGAATTGTTCGCTTTAGCCCCGACAAACCAGACCCCAATGCGACGCTGTTCGGGGAGGCGAGCCTTCGGGCCGCGGCGACGATTGAGCGGGGCCGGCACGTAATTATGCTCCAGCATCACGGCGCGAATGCGTGCGAGACTCTCAGCCGCGACGAGCTGCGGCTGATTGATGGCGCGCGACACCGTGGCCGGTGAGACGCTGGCTATCTTGGCAATATCAGTGAGGAGCATGGGGTGGGCGATGGGCTGGGACTTCGCCCGTACTGAAACTTTCACATTAACTTATGAAAAATGCTCAGTCACAGTCAAGGGATTTTCAGCAATTTGCGGCGAAATATTGTCGGTATCACGATCGGATCTTGCGCGCCGTTGCCACGGTCTCATCTGCGTCGCGCCAGGAACCCCGCTGGCCGAGGCTAGCGATCAGCCGACCGGGCTCGGCCCGGAGCCAAAAATGATGAGTGCTTCCGAAAAAAATCAGCAGTTATCCTGCTCGTTCCAGCGCTTTTGCCCAAGCGCCGAGGAGTTCTTGGCGGCAACGGATAGCGTCGGGCCAGACGGGGGGATTGGTACTGACGTTATAGCCCACGCTGGTCCCCAGTTCAGGGCAGACCCAGAGTTCGCCCCCGGGGCGCGGGCCTTGCAGCCAGAGCGTAAATAAATCCTCGGTGAACGCTAAATAATCGCGAAATTCCGGAGTGAGCCGACCGCGGCCGTTCGTTACGGGAATTTGGCAATGCTGACTATTGAAGGGGCGCAGATGAAACATTTGGGAGTGCTGAATCGACTCGGGCCAGGCCAGCAGGCGGGCGGAATAATCTTTCGGCAGCATGTGCTTGGAGACGGCAAAATGCGAATGATCCCACGTCACGGGCATGATCTCGCCGGTGGCTTGGCGGTAACGGCGTGCAATCTCCGTGAATTTCTCCGGAGTTTCGGTGGCGGTGTCGCGGTGCACTTCAATGTGCACGCCAAGACCGAGCCGTTTGGAGAGTTTAATGAGTCGCACGGCGAGCGCGGCCGCTTGGGCGGGTGGCGTGTCGTGATTGAGTAATTGAATATTGATGAAATGCACCCCGAGCGCTCGTTGCGCTTCGAGGCGCGGGCGCGTCACGGCTAAATCGCTGCAATCAAATCCGCTCATCATCGCTAAGCCGCGCCGCGCGGCGCCGGCTTTTAGTTCCGGGGTGACGTTGGCGCACACCCCATCAAAGCCCGCTGTTTGGATGGCAGTGAGTTTGCGCTCCAGCGACCATTCGCGGGCCGGCGCAGGGTATCCTTCGAGCGACCAAGTCGTGGCGCACATGATCAGGCGGGGAGTAGATGAAACAACTTTCATGAAGGAAGTGAAAATAACTGAAAACAGATGTTGAAAAATAGGGTCTAAGTAAGCCATTTTTGGTCGGCTGGCGCTGCTTGGCCAGCTTAGAAGCGAAAAACCCCTGTAAAACCCCATGAAAAACACTAAAGCTAGTTTCAGTAGCCAAAGCTGCCACGTGGCCTGCCTCAGCGGGTGTTGGTCTCCGGCGGGCAGGATATTTTTCGGCTTTTTTCCGGCAAGTGATGGTCAAATTCCGAAATTCAACTAATCTACGCCGTCTGCGCTAACGACTACCCCGTTATGTTACCCTTACCCTTTGTTCAGCGAGCGTCGTGGATTTGGTCAGCCGAAGGCACCCACGCGGTGCCAGTTTCGGGGCAAGCTTCGCCCTCGCATTATCAGGTGCGTTATTTCCGGCGCACGTTTGAACTCGCTGATCCTAGGGCAGCCGCGCTGACGGTTCATTTGTCGGCCGATAGTCGTTATGTTTTTTATTGTAACGGGATTTGTGTGGGTCGCGGGCCGGCGAAGGGAAACATCAACCATCATTTCTATGATACCTTTAATTTGACGCCTCACTTGCGGCCCGGTCGCAATGCGCTCGCGGTGATTGTGCAGGATATGTCGCGCGTGGCGCACCGGCCGGCGCTGTTGGGCGCGCCTTGTTCAGTCATGACTTATGCCGGTGGCTTCGTCTTGGAGGGAGCCGTGGTCGATGCGGCGGGGGCCGAGCTTGTCGATTTACAGACGAATGCGCAGTGGCGAGTCGCGGTGGATCATGGTCATCGTTTTCAAAATGATCACACGACGTTTGAAGGCTATTTGGGTTATTTCGAGCACCGGATTTCCGCGTTGGTTCCGGCCGGTTGGACGCAGCCCGAATTTGACGACCAAGCATGGTCAGCCGCGGAAGTGCTGTTTAAAGCGGAGCGTTTAGAAAATCGCCGCGACCCGGCCAGTCCTTACGGGTTGCTGCCGCGGATGATTCCGATGTTGACCGAAGGAGAGCTCACGCCGTTTCCCGATGCTTATATGGTCGGTGGGGGCGCAGTGTCGCCGGCTTGGCAGAAATTGCTGACGGCCGGCGTGCCGCTCACGTTAGCCGCGGGCGAGAAAATTGATCTCGTGCTGGATATGGGGGTGCTGACGACAGCGTTTCCCCATCTCGCGGTCAGTGGTGGTGCGGGCAGTCGGGTGCGGTTGAATTACGCGGAGGCCTTGCGTTTGCCGTGGGGCACGGCGGGGGCGAAATTGCTCGGTAAGCAGCAGTCGCTCGCGAATCTCGCTTCGCATTTTGCCGATGAAAGTACTGGTTGGACCTTCGATCGCCGCGGTAAAGTAACGGGTTGGGGCGACACGTGGGAGCCGGCGGGCCGCGCGGATATTTTCGAGCCCCTGCATTGGCGGGCTTTCCGCTACGTGGGTTTGCAAATCACCGTGGGGGCGTCGCCGCTCACATTGCATGCAGTGCAGCAGCGCTACACCGCGTATCCGTATCACGTGGCGGCGAAATTTAGTTCGTCCGATGCCGCGCTCGATAAAATTTGGCAGGTCGGTTTGCACACGATGCAGATGTGTTCTCATGAAACATTTGAGGACTGTCCGCATTATGAGCAGATGCAGTATGCGGGCGACACGATGATCACATCGCAGCTCGCGATGTTGACGACGGGTGACTCGCGGTTGAGTCGGCAGGCGCTTTATCAATTTGATTGGTCGCGATTGTCCGATGGCCTGACGCAGGCGCGTTTTCCCTCGCGGCTCTTGCAGGTTATTCCGGCGTGGAGCGTCCATTGGATTACTAACATTCGGGATTATTTTTTATGCACGGGCGATCGGGCCACGGTGCAGGATTTGTTGCCCGGGGTGCGCGCGGTGCTCGATTGGTATCGGCGCCACACAGATGCCGCGGGTTTGCCGGCAAAAATGCCGTACTGGAATATCACCGACTGGTGTCCATGGTGGCCGCGCGGGGTCGTGCCGGGCGCGGATACGGGCGCAACTTGTATTCACGCGGCGCAATACATCAACGCGCTTGATGAGGCGGCGTGGCTGTTACGTTATTTCGATCGCGTGGCCGAGGCGACGGCGCTCACGACGGAGGCCGCGGGGCTGCGCCAGAAAGCGCATGCGCTGTTTTGGTCCGAGGCCGAAGGGCTGTATTTTGATCGTCCAGGTGGTCCGGAAATTAGTCAGTACGGCAATGCGTGGGCGATCCTCGCGGGCTTGGCGGGCGAGCGGGAGCGGTCGATTATGCTGCGGCGTTTTCCGCACGATTCAAAACTCGCGCCGGGCTCTTTCTTCTGGTGGCACATCGGCTTCAAGGCGCTGGCGATCTGCGGTCGCTCCGATGATCTGCCACTATACTTGGGCCCCTGGCATGAGTCCGTCAGTTACGGCTTATCTACTTTCGTCGAGGAGAACAGTTACTGGCGTTCGTTGTGCCACGCGTGGTCCGCGCATCCCGTGCTGGAATTTCAGCAGCGCATTTTGGGCGTCATGCCCGTCGAGCCGGGGTTCGCGCGCCTTCGCCTGCAACCGTATCGTTGTGGACTCACGCACGCGCAAGGCAGCGTCTGCACGCCGTCCGGTTTAATCACCGTGGCTTGGCGGGTGACCGGAGCGACTTTCACGCTCGAGGTCGCGGGACCTGAAAATATTCCTGGGCAAGTGGTATTGCCTGATGGCAGCACGCATGAATTTGCGGGCGGTCAGGCCAGCTACACCGTGGCGCTCTCATGAGTACCGCGCTGCAACTCGTTCACGACGGCGACCGCGCGGTGGAAATCCATCGGGTCGGCGGCGGGCGTTTGCTGCGTTATGTTTTTCGGCCCGAGACATCCTTGGATGAGGCCGCACGGCCCTACGCGCATCCAGTCTGCACGCTGGCGGGGGAGGAGTTAACGAATTTTCGCCCGAACGATCATCGCTGGCAACATGGGCTGAGTTTCACGATTAATTGTTTGGCGGGCTATAATTTTTGGGGTGGCGGCACCTATCGGCGCGCAGATGGTTATCAATGGCGTGATGATCACGGCACGCAGCAGCACACGGCGTGGGTGGAGCAGAGCAATAATCATTTAGCGCATCTTTTGGACTGGCGGGTTGGCGCGGCGGGCGAGCTGCTTTTGCAGGAGAGACGGGCGTTAAATTTCACGATTCTTTCGGCGCACGCCTGGTCATTGCGTTGGGTGGCGACGTTGCAAAATGTGGCGGGGCGCCCGCTGGCGTTGGGCCAGTATCATTCGCACGAAGGGCTCACCGGCTCGCATTATAGTGGTCTGCAATTTCGGGGCGCCCGCGATTTGCTCGACGAACACGGCGATGCGTCCATCGGAATTTTCGCGGAGGGTAATCGCGTGGGCGAGGCCGCGGTGCATGGAGCCGCGAGTTCGTGGATGGAATGGCGCGGGCAGAAGGATATTTCGCAGCGGCGCGTCAATCTTCGCTTCACCAATAATACTGGGACGCTGCACTGGTTTGTGCGCCGGGGCAATCCCCTCGCGGCGCTGCCGTTTCAATATGAACACGATCTTTCACTCGCGCCGGGCGCTGCTTTTACCGTCGACCACACGTTAACATTTACCGACCTATGAAAACCAATCGACGGACATTTATTCAAGGGCTAGGCACGGGTGTGGTGGGCGCGTGGGCCAGCGGGAGTGTGGCGGCGGCGGCGCCGGCCTCAGCGGTGGTGGCGAGTTGGCCAATTTTTGAGGCCGCCCAACCTGCTGCCTTTTGGCGGGCGGTGCGCGCGAGTTATCCTCTCCTCGAAGATCCGCTCTATTTAAATACGGGCGGGCTGGGCCCCGTGGCGCAGCCGGTGCTCGATCAGATGATCGCGACCATGTATAAACTGCAGCAGCATTCTGAGACGGGGTATGATTTGTTTGAGCCGGCGCGCGTCACCGTGGCGCAATTCATCGGCGCGCAGTCGCGAGAAATTAGCTTCGTGCGCAACGCCACTGAGGGCAATTGCCTCATCGCCGCGGGCTTGGCGCTCACCGCGGGCGACGAGGTTATTTTTGAATCCCACGCGCATCCCGGCGGATCTTTCCCTTGGTATAATCAAGCGAAGTTGCGGGGAATTACGGTGCGCTTGTTCGAGCCTGACCCAACGAGTCCGGAGGCTAACCTAGCGCAGATTCGCGCGCTGATTACGCCGCGGACTAAGGTGATTCAGGTGAGTCACGTCACGTGCACCACGGGTCTGGTCCTGCCGGTGGCGGCCATCGCCCGCCTCGCGCAGTCGCAGGGGATTTGGTTTCATGTCGATGGCGCGCAGGCGGTCGGCATGATCCCGGTGAATCTAAATGCACTCGGGTGTGATTCGTATGCTTTCAGTGGACATAAGTGGCTGGGCGGACCGCATGAAACCGGAGTGTTTTATATTCGCCGCGATCGCTTGGTTGAGGTGGCCCCGACTTCCATGGGGTCGCACGGCGCGGAGTTACCGTTCTTGCCCGGCGAACTGAAGTATTTTGACGGCACGAGGCGCCACGAATACGGCACGCGCAACGCGGGGCTGATCACGGGCCTCGCCGAAGCGGTGCGCGGGCAAACTTTAATGGGGCCCGAGCGCATCGCCGCTCACGGCCGTGAGCTCGCCACTTTATTACAGACAGAGTTGGCGCGGATTGAGGGGATCACGGTGCTCACGCCGCGCGCGGATGATATGCGCGCGGCCATGACCTCCATTCGCCACGCGCGCGCGGGGGCGCATAAATTATTTACCTATCTCCTCGATGAGCACCGGCTGCGTTGTCGTCCGGTCACGGAGCAAGGGCTCGAAGTGGTGCGTATCTCGACGCACATTTTTAATTCCCCCGCCGATTGCGAACGCGTGATCAACGGGGTACGCGCAGCGGCGCGGGCGCTCTAATCTATGCGCGCGCGCCCTTTAATTTTTCCCGCCGCGGATTTAGTCCGCCACTTCCGCGATCAGTTCGATCTCGACGGGGGCGCCCGCGGGCAGGGCATTGACGCCGACGGCGGCGCGGGCGTGACGACCCGCCGGTCCGAAGACGGCGACCAGCAAATCAGAAGCGCCATTAACGACCTTGGGCTGCGTGGTGAAATCATCGGTGCAATTAACAAAACCGCCCACGCGCACGATGCGCTGCACGCGCGCCAAGTCCCCGAGTTCCGCTTGGAGCACCGCCAGCAATTGCAGCACGCACGTCCGCGCGGCTTCCGCCGCTTGCGCTTCCGTCAGCTCGCGCCCGACTTTACCGGTGAGGAATTTACCGTCGGCGCCACGCGCAATTTGTCCGGCCAAAAAAATCAATTTACCGCTCCGCACGGCCGGCACGTAGTTAGCCATCGACGGCGGCACAGCGGGCAGGGTCAGGCCCAGCGCGGCGAGTCGTTGGGTGGGCGTCGACGTAGCCGCGCCGTGGGACGTAACGATCAGGCAAGAGATTGCCAGCAGACCAATCATCAGGGTGGTTTTCATAAAGTTTTTATTTCTGTCGTCGTGAGCCGCGCACCGCAACGCCAGAACGCCGGCGGTGGTGGAGTCGAGTTTGGTCGCCTGACGGCGCTCAACTCACGTGCGCCGCACTGCGTAATTTTCGGTCCTGAACGCATCCTAGATTCTAACCGCGCAGGATCACTGAGCGCGTAAAACCCTAAACCTTACTTATTTTATGGTCATCAAAAAAATTACGGGCCCGCTCTTGGGTCTCCTGCTCAGCACTCTCGGGGTCGCGGCTCCGACGCCGAAGCCCGCGTATGATTTTTTTATCTGCGCGAACATTAACCGCAATTACACCATCGGGGCAGAAATTTTGACGATGAATGGAGTTTTCCAGCGGGATGCCGCGGGGGCCTGGCAGCACCTCGGCTATAACGATATGGGGGTCACGGCCGTAGCTTTTGATCCGCGCGACCGCCGGGTCTGGTACACGTCGGCCCTCAACGGTCTTTGGCGCACGCTCGATGGCGGCAAATCGTGGCGGATGTGCAATGGTTGGGAGATGACGGAAGCGCGGGATGTCGCCGTTGATCCGAACGCGCCTGATTACGTTTACTTGGCCTTGCCCGATGGGGTGGCCGTGTCAGCCGATCGAGCGCAGACGCTGGAGCGGCGCGAAAATGGTTTGCCCGATCGGGGCAAATACACGCAGGCGATCAAGGTCGACCGTACGCGCGCGGGTCGCGTGTTCGCGGGCTGTGAGACTGGTATTTACCTGACGGAAGATGCCGCCGCGCATTGGCGGCAGGTCTTGCCTACTAAAGAAATGGTGACGGATATTCAGCAATCGCCGCATGATCCTCAGGTGTGGTTGGCCGTCACGCAAAATGCGGGGGCCTGGCGATCGACGGACGGTGGGGTGACGTGGATTATTTTTCCAAACGTGCCGACGGCCCGCGCGCTTTATAATGTAACCTTTGATGTCACTCAGCCGCTGCGCTACGCCATCGGCAGTTGGGCTCACGGCGTGCTGACGACGGAAGATGGGGGCGTCACGTGGCAGGACCGCAATGCCGGTCTGCCGGCGCCGCATCGCGTGTGGCGCGTAGGCATCGATCCCGCGGGCTGGCTTTATGCGAGCGTGTATGGCGAAACGCTTTACGTCTCAAAAGATTTTGGTCGGACCTGGCGAGCGGATGCACTGGCTGGGACCGTCGTAAACAATTTTCTGATCCTCCCACGGAGCACTAACTAATTACCCCTTTTTCGCCATGAAACCTATTTTTTCTCTGGTTCTTTTGTTAACGCTTACGGCGCTCAGCGCGCGGGCCCGCTCGGCCTTGTCCGGCCCGGCACCCTCGACGGCGCCGGTCTTGAATGAGCAACAACGGCAAGCCGACTATGTTCGCCGCATCGATGAGGTAATCGATTTCGCAGCCGCCGGCGCTAAATTTAAGACGAATGATCCGGCAAAATTAGATCTGGTCACGATCGCGGCCAGGTTGGTGCGCGGCCAGGATTACGAGCACTGTTCTCTGCGCGTGATCGAGCTCATGAGCAAGCCCGGCACGGGGCCTTTCTGGATGTTTCCTACCGTGTCGACCGCCTTTTTAGGTCGCGGCCGATTGTCGCCCGCCGCTTTGGCTTCCATCCGCGAGGCGTGGCGGACGACCCGGCAACAGCGCGGCGATACGGAGAATCATTGGATGATGTACTACGCGTCGCTTTACCTCATGTCCGAGCTGTATCCAAACGATCCCGCGGAATCATGGTACACGGGAAAGTCCTCGGCGGAAAATCTAGCCGAGGCGCGCGCTTATCTCATTTACTGGACGGATCTCTCGACGAGCATGGGGCAGGGAGAATTCAATCCAACCGAGTACCTTGCTGAATACGCGATCCCGTTACTTTTTCTGGCCAATTGGGCACAGGACCCCGCGATTAAAGAGCGTGGGCGGCTGATGCTCGATTGGCTTTTTGCTGAACTGGCGGCCAATACATTGAACGGCGTGTTGCGTGGACCTAATTCGCGTACCACGGAAGGGCCGGTGGCCGAACGCTGGAACTCTCAGGCCTCCGACTTTAGTTGGATGCTTTTCGGCAACACCCCCCCGACAGCCGGTTACGGTGGCTGGTCTCTTTATTTCGCGCCATTGGCAAAAAGTTACAACCTGCCCGAGGTCATCTACCGCATCGCGACCGATCGGCCAGCGGACTACCTGCAGCGGGATCGGGCGCGCACGCGCCGGCGTTGGCGCTACAGCGACGAACTATCTCCGCTGGTCTATAAAACGAATTATTTGCGGACCGATTACGCCGTGGGCTCCACGCGCGGCGGAATGATCGATCCCATTCAGGCGCACGTGTGGGACGTCACCTGGGCTGAAGCGGATCCGCGGAAAAAACATAACACGATGTTCTCGATGCATCCGCATTCTTCCATGGTCGCGATGCAATCATCGTTCACCTGTTATCCTGAGCCGATGATTAAGGCGGTTACGAGGGAAGGTAAACCCACGTATGATTCGCCGGATAAAATTCTCGGCAGTTCGCCCTACGAGCAAGTGTTTCAAGATCTCGATACGGTTGTGGCGCTCTATGACATTCCGGTCGGGGAACGCTTTCCGCACATCAACGGATTTTTCTCCAAAGATTT